>Ga0208771_1000131_pt1 | contig 46939 bp, 35 predicted proteins | sample AntAceMetag02UKX_FD_184775 | JGI IMG/M metagenome (GOLD analysis project Ga0208771, IMG submission 184775) | Saline lake microbial communities from Ace Lake, Antarctica - Antarctic Ace Lake Metagenome 02UKX (SPAdes) (version 2) | ecosystem: Environmental > Aquatic > Non-marine Saline and... | reverse complement strand
TCTACATGGCCGTCGGTGTGACCTACAAGTACTTCACGCTCATACCTCACGTGGCGCTGGGAATGGAAGTGAGCCTCTCTTCCGAGATTGCGGTCAACTTCGAGGTGGGTGTCGGGGTCGCCGGAGGCGACACGTACCCGTTCCTGGGAGGGGGAGTGCACTTCTACTTCTGAGGACAACCCGTCTACCTCGAGAGCCAGGTTGGGCATCGTGTCATTCCCCAACTCTGACCCGGTCGGACGTTGCGAAGTTCGCTTCTCAGTTTCCCGGACTTGAGCCGGAAACAGGCAGATTGGCAGTGCCGGCCACCGGCGCGCGACTCCCGAGGCCGAGGGTAAGGCCATGTCTGGTGGAGCCGGTGTGAACGATTGGAGAACCTTCGTTCTGTCCTGCTCCATGGCCTAGAATGCCTTGCTACTAGGCGTTTCAGGAGTATAACACCTCAAGCAGCACTGGCTGGATCGGAGACCCGAGGTGAACGTGTGGGGAACTCCCGCCCCTGGGCAGCGGGAATCGACACCCGGCCCCGCTAGCTGTTGGGTGGGTGAGGCATCGGCCAATGCTGCTCAGCTCCTTTGCGGATGATCGAGTTCAGCTCATCAATGCTGATTCCGTACTGAGCTGCAATATCGGTCTTCGCGTCGTCGTTCAGCTGGCCGTAGTTCGGTGCACTCTCGGGTATGGCGTCCTGCAACTCAACAAGCTTCCAGAAGACCTCTCGGTCTCGTTCTTCAGTCGGCGTGGCTTCGGCGTAGTACGCCGCCTCGAAATCGATTGAGTAGCGAAAGGCGTCAACAGGCAGGTTGTAGGCGAAGCCATCCTCTGCATCCTCCCACTTGCCGTTTGGCGCAAGAATGACCCTGGCAGCCGTGAAGTGACCGTCTACCGTGTAGCCGTGGGGATCATCCTTGTACCCCAAGACCATGATCGCATCGGGCTTGAATCCGTTGAACGCCGTAGCAGCACAGTGTTTGAGACTGAAGCGGAGTTCGTCCTGGCTCAGGTTCGGCGGAACGACCGCGCGAATGGCGAGCCTCCGGATCCGCGAGAAGTCGCACCACTCCTGTTTCACAACTTCGTAGGACACATCGTAGTCCGACTGCGGGACGTCAATGTCGCCCAATGGATCCCTCTTTCGCGCGTCGGCGACAAGCTGATACGCCTTGGCAAGTTCACCTTGACTGTCATCTCGTATCGCTTTCACGATTCGTTCGAACTCCGTCTCGCGATGGATGCCCTCTTGCTCTTCATAGGCAAGAAGCCTCATCACGCATGTCCGCACTATCTCATCGTAGTTCGAGCCATCGAAGCGGAGGTACAGGATGTTGCTTGGCAAGCCAAGTATCTTGCTGTCATCCAGGCGTACGGGGATGAAGCGGTTCACCGGATTCCTCTCTCGAATCACGTCCCACTCGAAGCGTGTCCAGTCTCTCTTCTTGTAGTCAGCAGAGATGAAGACGACGACTTGCTTGGCAGCGAGGAAGAGCTTCTCGAAGAGGCTCTCACCATCAAGGCCGACGAGCAGATGACTGCGCTCTCGGGCGAAGAAGACCTGGAATCCCCACTCCTGCAGGCGTCTGGAAACCTCGCGTGCAACACTCTCGTCCGGGCGGGCATACGACAGAGCAAAGTCCACAGGCTGACTACTACTCATCGTTCGCCTCTTGTTCCGAAGTATCGTGTGTCTTCGCGTCTTCGCCGATCCATGTCCTCTGTGCTTGCTCAGCGCTTCGTGGCACTCATGAACGGTCTCCCCCGTGTGCGGATCGATGACGACTTCATCATACGTGTTAGCCTCCCGGTCAATCACTCGCTTCTTATCCATCCACTTGCCGTCCTTCTTCCGGAGATCGTCACCGGTCACTACCTCCCGAAACGGCTTCTTCTCCTCGGCACGCCGAGCTTTGAGCCCAAGCTTCTCGTGAACGCTAATCTGCTCCGAGAGCGTGACGTGTATCTTGAGATCTGTGGACCCGCATTCCGGACAGCGGTGTGTTCCGTCCGGAATGCGGAACTCCTCCCCTCCGGTGTTGCCGCATGATCTACAGGTGACTGTCTTCACGTCATTCACCCCTCTCAAAGAGTAGTGAGTCGAAAATCTGCATTATCGATACTCGATTAGTCGAGTCGACGTCAACTGCGCTGCTCTGGTGGCAGAAGAGATCTCATGGAAGCGTGACGACTCGTCGAATGCAGGAACTGGGCAGAGACTGGGATTAGCGAATCAGCCTGCAAACGCTCTGCCCAGCAAGGGAGTCACCTGGGAGAGGCGAGGCAGTTCTCCATTCATGAACCTCAGGTCTGTTAGTTGAACTGGGAGGGAATGCAGAAGGGGAAAGCATTGTAGCTAGATCTGGTGGAGCCGGGGTGAACGATTGGAGAACCTTCGTTCTGTCTTGCTCCTGGGCCTGAACATCGTTCCCACAGGCTACTACCCACCCACTACCCTCTGGAGCTGCGTCTCGAGGCGGGAGACCCGAGGTGAACGTTTGGAGAACTCCGGATGCCACCCAGCTAGGTAGCTCGGATTGTCCCCTCGAAGCTGCTATTCATGACCGATCCCCCGGCCGCAAACCGCTCAAGGAGCGACTCGACGATGAGACGATCCCCTTGGGAGCAGCACGGGCCAAGCACTACTTCTATCTCATCGAGCGCCTCCGGCGCCAAGCGAACGTCGAAGTAAGTCAGTGGCGGCTCCCTGCCCTCAAGAAGACAACGCAGCCTGTGGTTCGGCAGTTCCTTCTCATAGTTGTCCCGCGAGGGACCGCCTGGCGGAATCGGGATGGCCGGAAGGATGAAGAGCGCAAACCGGTACTCGTTCTCGAACTCCCACGCCGTGGTCTTCAGGCGGGGCAAGTCGTAGAGACGCTCGACAGATAGAGTCGTGTGGTCCGCTTCCGTCTCGATGCTGACTGAGCTCTCGTAGACAGCCTGGATGTCCCCCGTGTACTTGACGGTGGCACCGAATAGCTTCCGGTTGAGGAATTGCGGGACCACGAAGTGCGAGTCACTCCACACCTCGTCGAAGGGTATTGGAGAGGGGATGTGTCCCTGCTTGATGAACTCCCACTCCGGTGGAGGGTTGAACTCAAACTGCACGAATGGGTAGACCGGCAGGCCGATCCTGACGACAGACAAGTCTCTCGTGTAGAGTCTCCAGAGAGGAATGCTCTCGTCAGCATGCTCTGTCCAGCAACTGACGAAGAGGAACTTGCCAAACTTGATCCCTTTGCCGGTTCTGGCTTCAGAGAGATCGAACACTCGATCCAGACGGTTGAACCTGATTCTGCCGCTTCTGAGGATGAGGGCCAGGGTCGGGATGTCCGTGTAGTGGTAGATCAACCTTTGGTCTGACATACAGTCATCCTAGCCGTCGGACTCCGTTGGCAGCAACCAGCCGATGGTTGACGTGCCACGCCCACCTAGGAGAAGCTAGCTCTGCGACTGCGGTTCTTCCTTCTCTCGAACCAGCGCCATGCAAAGCAGTGCATGGATCACCCTGTCAGCGATCGCGTCGCCAATCTCTGCGCTGGGCAAGGCAGCGTGGCACAAGCGGTTTCTGATGTTCCAGCCACGCGGATCTGTGAGAAGCACGCGAAGGTACAACGCAAAATCCTCCCCTAGAATGGTGCGAATCGCCATGTCACGTAGCATGTCATCCAGGAGCCGGAGACCGAACCCCCCGCCGTGTCGAAGAGGTCGGATCGTCGGAACACCTACCTTCTCAAGAAGGCCCCGAATCGCACCTTCAATCTGGGGCACGAGCAGATGAACTGAGCTCAGCAGGTCGTTGTCGAGGAACCTGCCTATCCCGTGTGCGACAATCTCTCTGAACTCGTCTCGGAAGACCGGCGATTCATAGAGGAATGCAGTCGCGTTTTCGACAGTGATGATACTCCCTCGTACTGCTTCGGCCAGTACTTCATGCAGCAGAAAGCCCTGGAACTGCAGGTTCTGGCTCATCTGGTGCACAATGCGTCCCTCGAGATCAACATCAATCGATCCGACTTGAGACACGGTCCGCCCCGAATAGTCCTTGATGTTGGTCATGCAGAGGTTCCCGAGCAAGAATCTGTCTGCGTACTCGCGAACCTGTTTCTCAACGCGCTCCCTCAGCGGCACGAAGCTCACCGCGAGCCTCTCGAGGGCTTCAGCAGGCTCATGATCCACGATGCTTGCAATGGCCTTTCTAATGGTCTTAGCGCTAATCGACCCCTCGACAGTGATCTGCTTAAGGGAATCGCGCACGGCAGGACCTGTCTCCTCGAGCTTGACAGCGACTCTTGCGGCTTCCTTCGATAGGCCGAACGACGAAAGCACCCCGTGGATGTGCTCTAGGAGGGCATAGGCCAGCATAGGCTTGACGCGCGAGCTGCGAAGCTCGAATACTGACGCCAAGATGGATAGAACACGTGCTGCGTCTTCCGTGCGGCCAGCACGGCGGTAGTATCCAGCAAGCCGTTGGGCCGCAGCCTCGGCTTTCCATGGATGCAGCTTCTCGGGATCCTTGCTTGCGAGTCTTGCCAACCGCGCCTCAAGTTCACCAACGAGCTCGTCGATCTGCTCCTCGGTCGGATGCCCAAGCCCATCCTCTACGAGACAGTCGAAGCTGAATCCCCATAGACCTGCCTTCTCGTCTTCCGCGACCTCTCCCTCGAATCGGATCATCTCATTCTGCGCAGTCGTGACTCGGTCGACATCGTTGATACTGTGAGCGATGCGAAGCGCGGTCTTCAGGGCATCTACGCCCTGAATCTCGCTCTCGAAGCATCGGCGAGAAGTGACTTCGACTGCGCTGTCTACAGCGATTTGAGCCATCAGGTAGTTCGGCTTGCTCTGAGGCACAATCCGAGCGAGATCCCACACCAAGCGGGCATACCTCCCTTTCAAGACGGGGTGGCAGCACTCGTCTGCTCGCTGGCTCCAGTACTCGATTGCTTCAGACGTAATCGCTGTTCGTCCAGGCCACTCCTTGACGCGACCGTCCTCTTGTTGAGTCGTAAGCATCGGCCCGAATGCAGTTCCCCACTCGGTGTCGGACCCGTCGCGTTCCTCCCTCAGTGCGAATGCTAAGATCTCGAATCGGAGGGGCTCATCGTCTGCCTTTGGATCGCTCTTGAGGAGCTCCGCATGAGCCTCCTGCAGTGTTGAGAGGAGCTTGTATTCGCGGGTCGGTTTGGTTGTCTCCTCAATGTCCCTCAGGTAGCCACGCCAATCTGGGCACTCACCATTGCTATCCATCGTTGCTCCTTCTTCGTATGGATCTAGGATACACGATAGGGGGGCAAGTAGAGCCCTGATTGGGCAGGATGGCTCAGCATCTTCTGCCCGTCAGCCATCGATTCCTCTCAAGAAGGGCAACCTCAATCATAGCCGAGGTGCCTCGACCCGAGGCCGGAACGAGCCGAACAGCGGAGGAGTTCAGCCACGACCCTGCTTTCAGTTCTCCATTCATGAACCTCAGGTCCGTTCGGAACATGAGGTGGAAACGTAGACAGAAAGAGCGTTTTAGCTTGATCTGGTGGAGGTGGCGGGAGTCGAACCCGCGTCCGAAGATGGCGCCGCTCGGCGTCTACAAGCTTAGACTCGCGTTTTGGGTTCGGCACGAATCCTCCCACGAGCGGGATGGTTCGAACCTAGCTTCCGAAGGATTCGACGTGACCGGAGGAAGCGGCCGTTCACGCTATACCCGCTAAGTCGACGCCTGGATGGAGCCCGCGGGAGACTCCATTAGACGGCCTTCCCTAGTTTAGGGAAGGAGCAGCGAATGCTAGTGTCTTTGTATTCGCAGTTGTTTTTTTGTCCGCCCGATTAAGGAGAGGACGGGTGCTCCGCTTGCAGCCTCGTTTTGACAACTCCGTCGAAGCCGTGTCACCCCCATGTCAAAGAACCTTCGGGATTGTAGCCCGAGCGCCTTGCGCCGGCAAGCGGTCAGCAGATAAGCTCATACAAGATCGGATGAGATATGCACTCGTTTGCGCCTCGATGTCGTTCATTCTCGGCCTGGGACTCGGACTAGGTGCGGGGAAGGCTATTCCAGTGTTCGTTCCGTTGAGCATTGCCGGAGCAGCGGCCGGTCTCGCGCTGTTGGGCGGCAGGGTTCGCTGGACCCGATGGCTGCTTTTCGCGGCGATCTGCATGCTCGGCGTCGTCCGGTCTGCGTCCATTGACCCGTTTCCATCATGGCTCTCTCTCAGAGCACAGGGACTTCGGGAAGTAACTGGCACGGTGGTCTCGTACCCGAGCTTGGGCGAGGACCACGTCGCGTTCACTCTACGTGCCGACCAACTGCCGGGCGCGCTGCGAGTCACGTGGTTCCCATCGCAGCGAACGACCTCGCGCGTGTACTACGGCGATCGTCTGGCGCTCGTTGGATCGGTTCGCCTGCCGGAGGTGTTCTCGGGATTCGACTACCCCGCGTACCTCGCAAACCAGGGAATTTTCGCGACGATGTTCGTGGACGGAGACGCGTCGGTCTCTTACGCGGGCGCCGCCGGGAATCTGATGCTGAGGCTCGGAGATCGCGTGAGGCAGTCGCTTCTTCGCCGCCTGGAGGATTCTCTCGGCCCGCGGGAGGTCGGGCTGGCGCAGGGGCTTCTGCTCGGCGACCGTGCCGCGCTTTCGGACGATGTAGAGGATGCGTTTCGGAGGACCGGCCTGATGCACGTGTTGGCGGTCTCCGGCCTGCACCTTGGGATCGTCCTCGCGGGGGCGTGGTTTGCGCTGCGTCGAGCGGGGGTTCGTTCCGCTGTCGCCTACCCAGTCGTGGGACTGCTGGTTCTTCTCGTGCTCTGGATCGTTGGCCCGCGGGTGAGTCTCGTTCGGGCGAGTCTTCTGTTCGCGTTTCTCGGGATGGGAAGCGTCCTCGCCGACCTCGGCCTGATCTTGCGAAGGACGGTCAATCCGCTGAACGGGCTCGCGGCGGCGGCCGTCGTCATCCTGGCGATGAGGCCGACCGAGCTGTTCGAGGCCGGATTCCAGCTAAGCTTCGCCGCGACGGCCGGAATCCTGATCGTCGTCTCCTCGGGGTTTCGCGGTCGGTGGCAGCAGTGGATTCACTGTGTGTCTGACAGGACGGGACGACTTGCACCTCTCGTTCGGTACGCACTGACGCTGATCGCGATTTCAGCAGCGGCTCAGGCCAGTGTCGCTCCAGTCGTGGCGTGGCACTTCGGCACGTTTCACCCGCTGCAGCTGGGTCTGAACCTCGTCGTTGTGCCGACTGTTACGCTCGCGCTGTGGGTCGGACTCCCCGGGATCCTGCTTCTCGCCTCGACAGGCGCGGCTTCTTGTGTGGCTCCGTTCGGATGGCTGCTACGCGCGCTGTCCTGGACGGTCGAAACGTCGGCACGGATTCCGGTGGTCGAATACTCGGTCTCGCAGTGGTTTGGCTTGTGGTTGGCCGCGCTCGTCGTGTTTCTCTTGTTGGCGCTTCGCTACTCCTCGGATGAGTCCTCGTGAACGCTGTACTCCACGTCGATGGCGCCAGGATCACTGGGCCTCGATCCCTGGTCGCCGGGGGAGGTTCGCGTCACGACGTAGCGAACGACAAGCGCGAGCCCGACGAGATCGCTCAGAATGCCGGGGACGATGAGCAGAAGCCCGGCGAGGATCAGCGACAGCCCGGAGGAGCGGAAGTACCGGGTCGGATTTGCTATCAGGGCGACCAACTCGTTCGCTCGGATGAAGGCTCGTCCCGCGAGGCGCAGGAAGAGCAAGCCGAGTGCACCTGTGGCGAGAATCTCGGCCAGTAGCAGACCGCCGCCGATCGCCTGACCAAGCTTGATCAGAACGGCGATCTCGGCAAATAAGAAGAACAGCAGGAGTATCGGCATGTCGGATGACCTCGCGCGATCCTAGACGATCGTGGGTCGATCGGCAACGCGCGGATGGTAGATGGCATTGACGCCGCCGCATTCACACCCTAGTCTTCTCACTTGACATGGCCAGGACGGATCGCGAGCTCCTCGTAGGACTCAATCTGATCCCGCAGCTGACGCCGAGGCGCGTGAACACGCTGTTCGCGCACTTCGAGTCGTTCGGAGCGATCTGGGAAGCGACGTCCACGAAGCTGCGGGAAGTGTTCTGGTCTCAAGTGATCGCGGAGGCGATCGCCTCGGGAAGAAGCGAGGCGGCGATCGACGAGGAGTTCGCCTCCGCCGAGGATAAGGGAGTCCGGATTCTCACACTCGTCGATGCGGAGTACCCGTCGCTGTTGCGAGAAATCGAGGATCCGCCATTGGTTCTGTACGTGCGCGGCGAAGCAGCGATGGATCCGGCGAGGGCGATCGCCGTCGTTGGCACGCGCAGGAGCACGCGATACGGCAGCCTGGTGGCGGCGCGGCTCGCGAGCCAGTTGGCGATGAAGGGGATCACGGTGGTGAGCGGACTGGCCGTGGGGACGGACGCGGCCGCACATCAAGGTGTGCTCGACGTCGGGGGGCGGACGATCGCCGTGATGGGGTGCGGCGTCGATCGTGTGTATCCGAAGCGGAATCAGGCGCTCTACGACGGGATCGTCGAGACCGGGACCGTGATCAGCGAGTACCCGCTCGGAACGCGTCCCGCGAAGTGGACGTTCCCTCAGCGGAATCGAATCATCTCCGGCCTCACGCGCGGTGTCCTGGTCGTGCAGGCTCCGGAGCGAAGCGGCGCACTGATCACGGCGCGTCTCGCGCTCGAGCAGGGGCGCGACGTGTTCGCCGTTCCCGGGAACATCACGAATCGAACATCGGCGGGCACGAACCGCCTCATCAGGGACGGGGCGAAGCTGGTCATGACGGTTGACGACGTCCTTGAGGAGTATCCCGACCTTCTCCGGCTCAAGGGATCACCCGGAGCGGAAGCGGAGGCCGAAGAACCGAAGCTCGGCGAGCGCGAGCAGTGCGTGTACGACCTGATCAGTCTTGAACCGGTCCACGTTGACGATATCATTGGCAGGGCGGACCTTTCCCCAACCGAGGCGTCTCACATCCTCCTCCTCCTTCAGCTGGAGGGACTCATCGAGGAAGTGGAAGGCGGCCGGTACATTCGCAGGCCCTAGGAGGAGATTTCGGGCATGGCAGTGGAACGCACGTTGGTGCTGTGCAAGCCGGACGCCGTTCAGCGCGGCCTGACCGGCTCGGTCATCGGCCGCTTCGAGCGGAAGGGGCTGAAGCTGGTAGGGCTCAAGATGCTCCGGGTCGGCGAGGATCTGGCCAGTCGACACTACGCTGAACACCTCAAGAAGGTCTTCTACTCCGCTCTTCGGGACTTCATCACGTCCTCGCCCATCGTCGCGATGGCGATGGAGGGGGAGAACGCGGTCGAGGTCGTTCGCACGCTGATCGGAGCGACGAACCCGCAAGCGGCGGATCCGGGCACGATCCGAGGCGACTTCGGCCTCGATCTGACCATGAACCTGGTGCATGCTTCCGACTCGCTCGAGTCGGCAAGGCGTGAGCTGGCCTTGTTCTTCTCGTCCGACGAGCTGCACGACTACGACCTGACGATGAAGGTTTGGATGTAATCGCCGGGCACGTTCCGGCGTCGACTGCGGCTCTGCCGCCGCGCGCCTCGAGCGAGGCGCGAAATCGAACCCACGGAGGATGACCATGGAATTGTCGAAGCAGTATCGCCCGGCGGATGTGGAAGCGAAGATCTACCGGTACTGGGAAGAGGGCAACTTCTTCCGCGCCTCCGTCGGCGTTGTCGACAAGGCTCCATTCTCGATCGTCATCCCTCCGCCGAACGTGACCGGTCGATTGCACATGGGCCACGCGCTCAACAACTCCCTGCAAGATGTCGTGATCCGCTATCGCCGAATGCGTGGAGATGAGGCGTGTTGGTTCCCGGGAACGGACCACGCCGGGATCGCGACGCAGAACGTCGTGGAGAAGGAGTTGAAGAAGGAGGGAACCTCGCGTCACGAGCTGGGGCGCGACGCGTTCGTGGAGCGGGTTTGGGAATGGAAGGCGAAGTACGGCTCTGAGATCATCGAGCAGCTGAAGGCCCTCGGGTGTTCCTGCGACTGGTCGCGGCTCCGATTCACGCTCGACGACGGGCTGTCCGACGCCGTTCGCGAGGTGTTCGTTCGCCTGTACGAGGAGGGGCTGATCTACCGCGGTGCCTACCTCGTCAACTGGTGCCCGCGCTGCGGGACGGCGATCTCCGATCTCGAGGTGGAACACGAGGATCTAGACGGCGCCCTGTACTACATCCGCTACCCGCTCGAGGACGGCGGGCACGTGACCATCGCGACGACGCGCCCCGAGACGATGCTTGGAGATACGGCCGTCGCTGTGAACCCGAACGACGAGCGGTTCGGCCACCTCGTCGGGACGACGGCGCGGCTGCCGATTCTCGATCGGTCCCTCCCGATCCTCGGTGCTGAGCAGGTCGATCCGGAGTTCGGAACGGGCGTCCTAAAGATCACGCCGGCTCACGATCCGGTCGACTTCGAAATCGGGCGCGCACACGGCCTCGAGTCGGTCAACATCTTGAACACGGACGGTACGATCAACGAGAACGGCGGGCCGTTCGCCGGAATGAGCCGCGAAGAGGCGCGCGAAGCCGTTGTCGAACGGCTGAAGGCCGACGGCCTCCTCGAGAAGACCGAACCGTACCGCCATGCCGTCGGTCACTGCATGCGGTGCAGTACGCCGATCGAGCCGCTCATCTCAACACAGTGGTTCGTCCGGATGCGGACGCTGGCCGATCGAGCGATCGAGGCGGTCAGGTCCGGTCGGATCGAGTTCGTCCCCGAGCGGTGGTCGAAGGTCTACTTCGACTGGCTGGAGAACATCCGCGACTGGTGCATCTCGCGACAGCTCTGGTGGGGGCACCGAATCCCGATCTGGTACGGGCCCGACGACACGGCCTTCGCCGGGCGCACAGCGGAGGAAGCGGCCGAGCGTGCCCGCGCCCACTACGGCCGCGAGGTTGAGCTTCGCCAGGACGAGGATGTGCTCGACACGTGGTTCTCGTCGTGGTTGTGGCCGTTCTCGGTGATGGGCTGGCCGGAGGAGACGGAGGATCTTAGCACCTACTTCCCAACGTCTTTTCTGCTGACCGGGTTCGACATCCTCTTCTTCTGGGTGTCGCGGATGGTGATGGCGTCGCTTCACTTCACCGACGAAGTCCCGTTCCGCCAAGTCTACATCACCCCGCTGATCGTCGACGATCGCGGGCAGAAGATGTCGAAGTCGAAGGGGAACGCGATCGATCCGCTCGAGTTGATCGACGAGTACGGTGCCGACGCGTTGCGCCTTTCGATGGCGCACATCACCGGCAAGGGGCGAACGGTCCAAATGCCGTGGACGCAGCTGACCGAAGCGCGCAATTTCCTGAACAAGATCTGGAACATGGCCCGGTTCGTGCTGATGCATCTCGGCGAGGAACGTCCGGCGCTTCCTGCGGCGCTTGCGGAACTTGAAGACCGATACATCCTCTCCCGATTGGCGAAGACGGTGGGGGTGGTCCGTGGTCATCTTGACGCGTACAACTTCAACCTGGCAGCGGAGACGTTGTATGAGTTCACCTGGCACGATGTCTGCGACTGGTACATCGAACTCGCCAAGCCACGCCTGCAGAGCTCGCCCGAGGATGGAGTGAAGGGCGTCCTCTGCCATCTGCTCACTGAGATCACCAAGCTCCTCCATCCGTTCGTCCCGTTCATCACCGAAGAGCTCTGGCAGGCGCTCGGTAACGAACCCACATCCGTCTCGGTCGCTCCGTTCCCGGAGGGAAACGACGCCTTCCGCGATGACGAGGCGGAGAACGTCGTCTCTGCTCTCCAAGAGGCCGTGACGAGCGTTCGCGCAATTCGCTCCGACTTCAACGTGCCGCGAACGTCAAGACTGAACGTGTTCGTCAGTACAACCGCCGAAGCTCTGGTTGAGGCCTTGAGAAGCATGGGTGACTCTCTAAAGGTACTGACAGGAGCAGCTGCGTGGCAGTTTGGGGCTAGCCTGGAAGCTGCCGCTGGGTCGGCACGCAGGGTTCTGTCGTTCGGCGAGCTTGTCGTTCCCCTGGCGGACCTCATCGACGTCGCTGCGGAACAAGCACGCCTCTCTGCAGAACTACTCCAGGTCGGCAAGGATCTGGCGAAAGCGACGGCCAAACTAGCTAACGAGCAGTTCCTGAAGCAGGCACCGGCAGACGTGGTCGAGAAAGAGCGTGGGAAGCGAGACGAATTCTCGCAGAAGAAGGAGCGGCTGAAGGCGAGTCTGGCATCGCTCGGGGCGTGATGAACTACTCGGAGGCCCGCGCGCTTCTTGATCGACTCCCGCGGTTTGAGGTCAAGCCGGGTCTCGAACGCGTCGGGCGGCTTCTCGATGTTCTTGGTCACCCTGAGCGGGCGTACCCGGCGGTCCACGTCGCCGGCACCAACGGCAAAGGCTCCGTGGTGGCGATGCTCGACGCCGTCTTGCGATGCGCGGGATATCGGGTCGGCCGATTCACATCTCCCGAGCTTCTCGACTTCCGGGATCGGATTGCCATCGACGGTGAGTGGCTGAGCGAGTCGGAATGGGTTGCGGGCGTGGGGCGCATGAAAGCCGCGCTCGACGACTGCGAGGACCCGCCTGCTCAGTTCGAGGCGATCACGGCGTTGGCCCTCGATGCCTTCGCGCGTCACGCGGTCGATGTTGCCGTCGTCGAGGTCGGCCTCGGAGGACGCTTCGATGCCACGAACCTGGTGGGGACGATCCTCTCGATTCTCACCAACGTCTCGCTCGATCACACGGCGATTCTTGGAGACTCCGTGGAGCGGATCGCATGGGAGAAGGCCGGCATCGCCAAGTCGGGCGCTCCGTTCGTCACCGGCCCTCTTCCGGAGAATGTCCTCGCCATCGTCGAGAAGGAGTGTGCCGACGTCGGCACGGAACTCGAACGATCCGAGGCCGTCGAGCTCAGCTTGATCGCGGAGGAAGACTCCATCGCTCGATACGGTTGTGGTGCGACGGATCTTCCAAGCCGTATCCAGCTGCCGCTGCTTGGCGGCTACCAGCGCGAGAATCTCCGGATTGCACTCCGCGCGGTTCAGCTTCTGAGAGAGAGAGGATTCCCGGTGCCTTCGGACGCCGTCGAGGGAGGCCTTCGTTCCGTCACGTGGCCTGGGCGGTTCGAAGTTGTCAGGCGCGCGCCGACGGTCATCCTCGAGGGGGCGCATAACGTCGCAGGGGCAGAGGCATTGGCTGCGGACATCGAGCGCTACGCGTCTGACAGGGTGCGCCGGCACCTCGTCTTCGGCGCGCTGGCGGACAAGGACGTGGCCGGAATGCTGGAAGTCCTCGTCCTCGCGTTCAGCAGCGTTTCGCTAACGCAGTCTACGAGTCCGCGAGCCCTCCCAGTTACGGAACTCGCGCGGCTGATGGGTGGGGTTCCGGTTCCTTACACGTGCTATGATTCCGTCGAGGGTGCTCTCGCCTACTTGCTGTCTCATTCCGAGGCGGACGATGTCTGGGTGGTGGCCGGATCATTGACGGTTGTCGCGGAGGCGAGGCGCCTCCTGGAGGGCGGTCAATGACGCTCCTGGAGCGGATCAAATCAGAGCGACTTCCTCAGCACGTCGCCTTGATCATGGATGGGAACGGACGCTGGGCGAACGCGCGAGATCTTCCTCGGGCGGCTGGGCATCGCGCGGGCGCCGACGCGGCGGAGCGGCTCGTTCGGTTCGCGGGGGAGCGGATCGGCCTGACAAGGATCACGCTGTTCGCTTTCTCTTCGGAGAATTGGACGCGTCCGCGCGCCGAGGTCGAGTTTCTGATGGACCTGCTCCAGGAGTTCATCGCGGAGAAGGAGAGGGAATTCGTCGAAGCGGGGATCCGCCTTCGCGTCGCAGGCGATCTCCGTGAGCTGCCAGACACGCTCCGGGAGACCGTCGAGCGTGTTGTGCGGGAGACTGCGGACGGCGAGAAGATGCATCTGACGATCGCGCTGAACTACGGCGGGCGGCAGGACATCGCCCAAGCCTGCGCGGGAATCGCACGTGACATCAAGGCCGGGGCCCTAAACCCCGACGAGGTTGACGAGCAGGCGATCGCGTCCCGGCTCTACACGGCAGGGATGCCCGATCCTGATCTTGTGGTGCGAACGAGCGGGGAGCTTCGGCTCTCGAACTTCCTGTTGTGGCAGGCAGCGTACGCTGAGCTCTACTTCGCGGACGTGCTTTGGCCGGATTTCACGCCGGCCGAGCTCATTCGCGCGATCGATGCATTCCAGCGACGTGAGCGTCGATTCGGTGGGATCCAGGGAGGGGCGGAATGAATCTAGTCAAGCGTTGCGCCAGCGCACTCGTCGGCGGCGGTGTGGTCTTCGGCGTCTTGTACGTTGGCGCGCGGTTCGACGTGCAGTGGGTCGCGGGCCTGCTGATTCTTGCGGTCGCCTACCCGGCCGCGGTCGAGTATCTCCAGCTGATGAAGCGACTCGACATCGAGCTGGCGGCGCCGGAATTCCTGGTCTGGATTCCCGTGATGGTCTTCAGCTACCTCGCGTTCGGCGGACGATACGCCGAGGTGGTGCTTCTGTTTGCCGTTGCGTATCAGGTTCTTCGCCACCTCGGTGATACTCCTCATCGGCAGGGGCTTTTCCACGCTGCGGCCGGCGTGTTTGGGCTCCTCTACATCCCGTGGCTGCTCCATTACTTCTACCTGATCTACACCGGTGGTGCCGGGCATTCGCCTCACGTCGGGGCCGTCAACGCGCTGGTCGTCTTGCTGATGGTCTGGGGATACGACAGCGGCGCCTTTCTCATCGGGAGCGCGATCGGTCGCCACAAGGCCTTTCCGTCGATCAGTCCGAACAAGACGTGGGAAGGAGTCGCCGGGGGATTCCTGTTCGCGGCGGTTGGCGGTCTCGTCGGAGCGTCGCTTTCGCCGGTCTGGCGATCCTTCGTTTTCTGGGACGGACTTCCTCACCTCCTGTTGTCGGTCTTTTTCGTGGGGTGGGCGGTGCAGCTCGGGGACATCTTCGCCTCGAAGCTGAAGCGAGCGGCAGATGTCAAGGACTCGGGGACCTTTCTTCCGGGGCACGGCGGAGCGATCGACCGAATCGACGGTCTCCTGTTCGCCCTACCGGTCTTCTACTTCTACTACCATTACATCCTCAGCTTTCTCTAGGCGAGCGTGTGACGTGGGCGATCCTATCGGGAGTGAAGTGACGCCGTGAGCCTCTTCCTACAGAGCGTGTATCTGTCGGCCGGGCTTTCTCTCGTGTACATTCTCCTGCTCTACCGAAGCCACCCGCATCGCCGTCTTCCTTCTGTGCCGACCGTGTTGGCGTTCGTTGCCGGGATCGTGGCCGTGGTTCCCGTGATTGCCGTGCGCCGCGTGGTGCCGCTCGCTCCGATCGAGTTCTCAGCGGCTGCACTCTTCACCACGGCGACCATTGAAGAAGCAGCCAAGCTTCTCCTGGGCCTTGCGGCGATCTGGCGACTCCGTTTTCCCAACATCGCGGAACCGATCGACCTCGCGATCTACTTCGGTGTGTTGGGCGTTGGTTTCGCGGTTTACGAGGATTTCTGGTACATCTTCAGTGCGTCCTATCCGTCGTGGGTCGCCGGGGATGTCGGACGGTTCAACGAGGTCTTCCGCGGCATGGTTCTTGCGCGGGCGTTTCCTGGGCACATTCTGTTCAACGGAATCGCCGGGTTTCTCTTGGGCCATGCGTTCTTCGCTCGCGGGGCCCGGAAGGCGGCCTGGGCGCTCGGCGCTGTGGCACTGGCGATTCTTCTCCACGCGGGTTTCAACGGGATTGCCGTTCTTCGCGAGCCGCTCCTGCTGCTGACCTACCTGGTCGCCCTCGTCGGTCTGTTCCTCGCGCTCCGGCGTCACGCGATGAGCCGATCCCCGTTCGCGGCGCTGATCCGATATCTCGGAGCAGAAGGTGAAGAGAGGGGCAAGTGGCCGTTTGAGAGAGGACCGGCAGACTACCTGCTCGCAGAGGGCTTTTCCTGGCCCGGCCGGAGGCGCGGAGGACTCTTCCAGTTCTTCCCGATCGCCTTTTCTCTCTGCGTCCTCTTCCCTCTCCTTCTGATCGCCGTCTACTTCATCAACCGAGGGCTGGTCATCCTCGGCGGGGCGGGGTGATCCAGCGCTGCAACGACAAGAGCTGTTGCGGAGCGGCCCGGCAAAGTGAGGGGCGGCCTCGCCGAAGCTCGGCCGCCCTCTCCGGGTGGTGAAAAAGATGAGGGGGTTCTTCTCTTTCGGCGGAGACTATACCAGAAAGGTCTTGCGGTCGTCGGTAATGCGCATCACGTAGCGCTCGATTCTTTGCAGCCCGTCCTGCTTTCGGGATCACCCAAGGCGAGGTTGTCCGAGTTGTGGAGATCCTCCAACGACAAGGCGTCCAGCAGCGCGTGGAATCGGCGGTTGATCACACTCCATGCCGGCTTCGTGGGACAGATGTCGGTCAGATTGCAGCACGTATCGGTTCCGAGACAACCGACGAGATCGAGAGATTCATCGAGTGCCTCCAGGACCTGGCGGACGGAGATGTGTTTCGGGTCGGCGGCGAGCGTGTAGCCTCCACTCCGGCCCTGCCGAGACGCGACGAGCCCCGATTGGCGAAGCCGGTGAAGAATCTTCTCGACGAACGGAACGGGCAAGGCGTATCGTTGAGCGATGGACGACGCCGACAGAGGCGTGGAGTCGGACGAGCGAGCCAGTTCGAACGCCGCGATCAGTCCGTAGCTTGCCTTCTTCGTCAGCTGCAAGGCTTCGTCTTCGCCGATTCGGCGGCCGTGTCGGGTTCCTGCTCGAGGAACGACTGATACCGTTTCTCAAGCTGAGCGACTTCCTTTGCGATCCGCTCGTGACGGCGGACGAGGGCCTCGGGGATCTCGCGCTCCTTCTGGGACATGTACTCGTAGATTGCCTCATTGAGCGCGTCGGCGGCGAGGGCCGAGCAGTGCATCTTGACCGGCGGCAGTCCGCCGAGTTCGCCCGCGACGTCTTGATTGGTGATGGCAATGGCTTCTTCCAGTGTCTTCCCCTTGGCGAGATCCGAGACCATCGATGACGTGGCGATTGCGGCGGTGCAGCCGAAGGTCTCCCAGGAGATGTCGCGGATGACGTCGCGGCCGTTGTCGTCTGCCTCAACCTTGATATACAGCCACATCACGTCGCCGCAGACCATGTTGCCGACTTTGCCGATCGCGGAATAGTCTTCAAGTTTGCCCATGTTGTGGGGCGCGCGGAAGTGCTCGATCACCTTTTCTGTGTACATGCTAGTCACCCACTTTGAACGGCGAGATCGCGCGCAGGTCCTCGACTACGCGCGGCAGGACATCGAGAAGGGCTTCGATCTCCGCTTCGGTCGTCTGCCTGCCCGTGCTGATGCGCAGACTTCCGTGTGCCATCGAGAGTGGAACGCCGATTGCCACGAGGACGTGGCTTGGCTCGAGGTTCGGGGACGAACAGGCTGACCCCGTCGACGCCATGATTCCGTGCTCATCCAACCTCATGATCAGGCTTTCACCCTCGATCCCCTGGAAACTGAAGTTCGCGATGTGCGGCAAGCTCTGCGAACGATGGCCATTCAGACGGGTTCCGGGGATTCGGAGAACCTCATCGATCAAGCGCTCGCGGAAGCCTCGCATGCGCGCGGTGACCTCCGGTCGCTCCTCGAAGGCGAGGCGCGCGGCGGCAGCGAGGCCGACAATCCCTGGCACGTTCTCTGTTCCGCTTCGAAGGCCGCTCTCGTGGCCGCCGCCATGGAGGATCGGCGTCAGGCGGATCCCCTTCCTCACGAAGAGGAAGCCGACACCTTTCGGGCCGTGGAACTTGTGTGCAGAGATCGACAGCAGGTCGACCGTTTCCATCGGGAGATCGATCTTCCCGAACGCCTGGACGGCATCCGTATGGAATAGCACACCTTGCTCCCGGCAGATCGCACCGATCCGGTCGATCGGTTGGATCGTGCCGATCTCGTTGTTCCCGGCCATCACCGAGACGAGGAGGGTGTCCTCGCGAATCGCGTCTTGCACCTGATCGGGATCCACGAGCCCGTCTTGGTCGACGTCGATGATCGTGACGTCGAGACCTCGTTTCGCAAGCCAGGCAACACTGTGAAGAACGGCGTGGTGCTCCACGGAGGAGGCGATGATGTGACCCTGCTCTCCTGCGGCAAGCGCGACTCCGATGACGGCAAGATTGTCGGCCTCCGTGGCTCCTGCCGTGAAGACGATCTCATGGGGGGCTACGGCCAGTCGCTCGGCAATCTCCGCACGAGCTGCATCGATCGCTACGTGAGCCGCTCTGCCAGCCCCGTGCAGACTTGAAGCGTTTCCGTAGGTGTTGTCGAAGACGGGAAGCATCGCGTCGATGACGGACTCCGCGACGGGGGTCGTCGCGCTGTTGTCGAGGTAGATGGTTTCGCTCATCGGGATCACCGGAAAAACCCTACCAAATCAGTCCGGTTTATGCAAGGGCAAACCGCCTGCGCTCGAAACAGCGTAAAGAAGCGGGTTAGTGCGTGTCAGACTTGCTCGAACAGGTCCTTGGTGGCTCCGCAGTCAGGACAAATCCAGCCATCCGGCAGATCTCCGAAAGCGGTCCCCGCAGGGACGTCCGTTGTCGGATCCCCTACGGACGGGTCGTAGATATAGCCGCAGACCGTGCATTCCCATCTCTCCATCACGTACCTCCTGGATGATCCGATTGTAGCACGTCCTCGGTGGTAGAGGCATCCTCGATGGTAGAGGCATCCTCAGCGGCGGAGGCATCCTGCTCGACGGAAGAGACTCCCTCTTCAGGTGAAGCAGCTTCCTCTTCCGACGGAGCCGACTCCTCTGGGGAAGCCGGATCTTCGCGACCCGCCTCTCCTTCCCGGGAGGCATCCTCGGCGGCGGAGGCATCCTGCTCGACGGAAGAGACTCCCTCTTCAGGTGAAGCAGCTTCCTCTTCCGATGGAGCCGACTCCTCTGGGGAAGCCGGATCTTCGCGATCCTCCTCATCGATCGACGCGATTTCCGCTTGCGGCGGGGCGTGGAATCGGAATTCCTCGACCGAGCTCAACCCGAAGTGGCGAAGGAACTCGGCGGTCACATGAAGAAGCAGTGTTCGCCCTTGAGCTTCCGCGCGGATGAGCCCGCGATCGAGCAGCTCGTGGACGTGTCCGTAGGCCTTGTTCCCGCGCACCCGGACGAGATTCGCCTGTGTCATCGGATGGTTGTAGGCGATGACGGCGAGGGTACGCAGGATCGGACGAGGGATGTCTTGCTGGGGTGCGAGATGAGCGACCCGATCGACGTAGTCGCGCTTCACACGAAGGATGGCCCTTCCCTCGTCGACCAAGAGCTCGATTCCTCGGGCGGAATCACTGAACGCTGCTGCAAGATCCTCAAGAAGCTGATCGACGTAGGCGAGACGTACGTCACCAAGAATCTTGGCGAGGCCACGGCGCGTCAACGGCTGAGGCGAGAGGAACAGAGCGGCTTCGACAAGGGCAAGGTCGTTTCCGCGATCTGCTGTCACGGCGTCCGTCCCAGGGAGCTCTCAAGTTGTCGAGGCAACGGGCGATACAAGGCCTAGGCTTCCTGCTCGAGGCAGATGGTGATGTCGCCGAGGAATTCCTTCTGGCTGCAATGAATCTGGCCCTCCGCCATCAGATGGAGGACCTCGAAGAACCGGCGGACCCGCTCGTCTTTGTCGCCACGGTCAAGGAGCCGGAAAAAGCTCAACACACGGCGGCCCGTGAGAAGCTTCCTGATCCGCTCGAAGAGCTCCCCAAGCCGATCCGAGAAATCCGATCCGCCAATCTCGAAGTTCTCAAACGGATCCTCGTCGTCCAATTCCACTTGGCCGATCAGCCGCTCGGCGCGCCTTCGGCTCACCGTCATGGCTGAGACCAACGCGCTGCATAGATCGAGCAGCGTGACCTGCCGGTGCGGACGCCGGAGCACGGGAAGGGCGAAGTCGTCGGAATCGGATGGCACTGCCCAGTCTTCGAACTCCTGTTCGATCACGCCTTCGAGATCGGCGACGAGTTCGTCGCGTGGTGTCGGTTGAGCCGAAGCGAGGAGATCGTCAGACTTCATCCGAAGGAGCACGGAGCATGCAAGCACCATCCGCCCCGGAATCTCGAACTGAAGCTCCCGCAGAGCCCCCAGGTATTCTCGGAAGCGATGGGCGAGCTCCGCGAGATCGATGTCCCACGGATTCATGTCCTCGGTGAGTTTGTGGAGGACGCCCTCCCAACTCTCCCCAACGAGTTCCTCGACCGGAATCTCGGCTACGCGGATCGCGTCCAAGTTTCTCGGGCTCCTTCCTAATTCAGGTTGAGTGCCAGTACCTCTGAGACGCCGTTCTTGATTGTCACGCCGTAGGCGCGGTCTGCATGACGAACTGTTTCCTCGTTGTGCGAGACAACGATCACCTGGATGCGCTTGGAATACTCCTGCAGCATCTTGGCGAGACGTGTCGCGTTCATCAGGTCGAGCGCTGCGTCGACCTCGTCCAGAACAAACAGCGGAGCCTCCTGGTACTCCTGCAGAGCGAAGATAAACGCGATCGCCAGCAGCGTCTGCTCGCCGCCGGAGAGTGCGTCGATCAGGTGAGGCTCTTTGTCCGGCGGGTGCGCCTTGATCAGCAGTCCCGACGAAATGTCACCCGGAACGTCCAGCTCCAAGGAAGCGCTTCCGCCCTCGAACAGCTCCTGGAAGATCCGGCCGAATCGCTCGCTGACGGCATCCATTACCTCCTGGAATCGCAGTCGCTTCCGCTCCTCGATCTCTCCAATCAGTCGCTCGATCTCCCGTTTCTCCGCCTCCAGTGCGTCGACACGTTCTCGGAACAGGTTGAAGTCCTCTTCTGCCGAGGCGTAGTCATCGATCGCGCGCATGTTGATCGGCTCGAGCCGTCGCAGCCGCCTGGCGTTCTGTTCCAGTCTTCGCTCGAGGTCCCTCAGGGGGGCATCGACGAGATCCGACGGGTCTTGCTCGTCGGCTCCTCCGGTCGCTTCGAGTTCGGCCTGTGACTCCGCTTCCACCCGCTCGTAGCGGGTGAGTGCGCGACGGAGGTTCTCCAAGCCTTGGTACGTCTCGCGTCGCTTCTCGCGCAACGCGTGGAGCTGGTCGCTTCGAGTCGACGCCTCGCCCTTCACCCGATCTTTGCTCTGCTGAGCGCCTGAGAGTTCCCGCTCCTTCTCCTCAAGGCGAGCGGAGAGGCTCGCGATCTCTTCTTCGAGCTTCTCGATCTCTCTACGGTGCTTCGCGATCTGCTGACGTCGCTGCGTGACGTCGAAGGAAGAATCGTCCTCCTTCTTGGGTTTCCCGCTCTCCTTCTTCGCCGACGGACGCCATCCACCGCTGAGAGCTCCCCCTTTGCTCAGGAGGTCCCCGTCGAGTGTGACGACCCGGACACCGTCAACGCCCTTGACCGACTCGAGGTTCTCCGCAACGACCGTGTCGGAGAGGACGTATTCGAACGCGCGGCGGTACTTGTCATCGAACTCGACGAGGTTGAGCGCGTAATCGATGACGCCTTCGAGCTTGAGTGCTTCAGCCGATGCGAGACTCTTGCGAGCGGTCACCAGTCGGCGGAGCGGCAGGATGCGGGCTCGCCCGAGGCGCTTCTCTTTCAGATGGTTGATACATTCGATGGCCGTCTCGCGCGAGTCGACGACGAGGTCATTCAGGCTACCGCCGGCCGCCGTCTCGAACGCGGTTTCGAACCCGGGTTTCGGCGCACTGAGCGATGAGACCGTTCCGTAGACGCCGCCCCGCTTGCGTTCCAGCAACGCCTGGGTGGCGGGGTTCACTCGACGCCCCCCTGCGGATACCGAGCCGCGCGCTGCCTCCGCGGCCTTCATCCGAGTGAGTTCGTCAATCATCTCCTGCAGATTCTTCATCTGCTGACGCTTGAAATTGATCTCGCCCTGCTTGTGGAGGAGATCCGAGCGGAGTCGCTCGGCCTCCTTGATCAGCGTGATCTGCCCGTCGCCGGAGAGGTCTTCCTGCATGCCCTCGAGCTCCCACTCCTTGTTCTCAACCTCCTGATCGAGGCGCTCGACGTCTTTCTCCAGTTTGGCGATCTGCTCGTCCATCCCCTGGCGTTCACTCTGCGCCTTCTGGAGACGCTCGAGGATCTGTGCTCGTTGCTTGTGTAGCACAGAGCGGCGAAGGCGTTCCTGGTCGTCTGTGAGCGCCTTGTACTCCAGCGCTTCGTCCCGCTCCTTCTGCAGGGCGAGCAGTCGCCTGCGTCTCTCGGCGAGGATGACACGGTGCGTATTCAGCTTCGACTTGACGTCCTTCAGCTCCGCGATCGCCTTCTTCCGCTTCTCGTCGTACGCAGCGATGCCGCTCACCTCATCCAGGATCTCGCGGCGCCGGACCGGACTGCGGCGGATGATCTCGGTAATCCGGCCCTGAGCAATAAGCTGCTGCCCGTCGGGATCGATCTTCGCCGTCTCGAGTAGCTCATCGAGCGTGCCTCGCAGGCACGTCTTGCCCATGAACGTGTACGTCGAGGTCTTTCGCGTGATCCGTCGCCCGATCGTGATTTCGGGCGTAGGCTGTCCGTTGTCGAGGAATCGGTCGAACGCCCCGTCGGCATTGTCGAGCGTGAGAATGACCTCGGCGTTTTCGGCGGGCTGGTACCGGTCTCCGCCGTTGAAGATCAACTGCTCCAGTCGGTCGGCGCGCAGCTGGGAGGAGCGCCGTCCCATGACGAAGCTGACCGCGTCGAACAGGTTGGACTTGCCGGAGCCGTTCTCTCCGACGACGGCCGTAACCCCCTCGAAGAAGGGGATCGACAACCGTTTCCGGAACGACTTGAAGCCGGTCAGCTCAACCTTGTTAATTCTCGTCATTTTGTGCCGCTCTGTGTGTTGGTGGAAGGGGCGGTTGAGAAGTGGCTCGATCGGTCGATGCCGCGTGCTTGAGGGAGCGTAGTCTCAATCCTCGAGAGGAGTCGTTCGATCTTGTATCGGTTGTAGTCGTTGGGCTCGGCGATGCCGTCCTCCCAACGGATAATCGAAGGGGTGGAGACGCCGAGCCGCCTTGCGACGGAACGCTTACTCCACCCGTTCTCTAGACGAAAGCCCCGAAGGCGCTCTCCAAGTTCCCTCATCTCAGTCCCCCCGGACAGATTACCAATATAACTTCTGTTACACCCTTGTGCAAAAGAGAACGAGAGGGGCGGATCGCGCCCCTCTCGTGAAGCTGCTTCCCCTCACCCGCTATGGCTGAGGATCATCAGTTGCCGAGGAACCCCCAGATCAGTGCTCCCACACCCGACAGAAGCGCGATGATCGAGATGAAGAACAGCGTGTCGATCTGGGTCTGCAGGTCGGTGCCGTCTTCCAGTGCGATGAGGCGTGCGTCGAACTCGCTCAGGAGAGCTTGATTCGACTGGAGGATTCCGTCACGCGTCGCGGCCATCTCCTCTGAGATCGCGGCGATGGCGTGGTCGAATCCCTCGAGCTTGGCACGGTTGTTGTCGACACGAATCGCGACGGCGGCCATCGATCTCTCGAGCTCGATCACCTTCTTCTTGAACGTCCCCACGTCCTCCTCTTCCAGTGCACTGACCCGGAGAGAGAGATCTTCCACGTGTCCCTGCACGAAGGTCAAGTCGGCGGTGAACGTCTCCTCCAAGAACAGGAGATCGGCGTAGATGCTGTCGCGAAGCGCATCGATGTCAGCGTAGACGGCGCTACGGAGCGCGTCGATGTCTTCGTAGACTTCTCCCTTGAATTTCTCGAAGGTCTGCCTGAACGCATCGAAGGCCTGCTTGAAGGCGGCGTAGTCCGCGGCAAGGACATCCATTGCTTCGCGGAGCACAGCGATGTCCGCTACAGCGACGTCCAGACGGGCCTTCAGCTCTTGGCAGAAGGCGGAAAGCTCGGACAGGCCAGCCTCCAGTGCGACCACGCGAACCATCAGCTCCTGCTGGGTCCTTCCCAGGGCAGAGACGTCCGTTCGAAGACCGATGATCTTCCCTTCGGCATCCTTGATCTCGACGGAGACGGCCTCGACGATGTCGCGATAGTCGTCCACCTTCTGATTGAAGGCGTCGATATCTCCCATGTTCCCTTTGACCTCACCGATCAGCTCCCCCATGAAGGCTTCGAGACTTCCGAAAGCCGACTCCATTGCACCCAGTTCCTGTTCGAGCAATTCGGAGACCGCCGTTGCGCCTTCCTCCTGTGCGTAGCCCACGAACAGGCAGAAAAGGAGCGACAGGGCGGTCACCGTTGCCACGGAAAGCGCTCTCTTCATCGTCTTCCTCCTTCGTGCTTCGAAGATTCCGCTTGAGGCTAGTGTTTGCGCCCTTCCGCAAGGAGGACCGGTGCCGCGCGAGGGCGGTTCGTTTGTCGGACGCGGTGAAGACATCTGTCCGGGGGCGCGAGCCGGGCGGGATCCGAGGAATCGGCATTTCGCTCAAGGTTGTCGATGCGCGGGCGCAGACTGGCGGACGCCCCTATCGAACGTCTATTGCAGCCTGTAGGGGGGGTGGCTACAATCCCGCGCGGCCTCCGTGGCCCGCCAAGAGGCGGGTCAGAGAACGGATCGCGAATCCGCGATCGAGTGGTCGCGTAGAGCCACCTAAGAGGGGGTGCGAGTTTCGAGATGAGCGAATACGTGCTGATTGCGATTCCGGCGGCGATCTCGGTGTTGGCGCTTGTGAGCGCCTTCCTGTTCAACCGATCGGTCGTACGCCAGGCACAAGGAACGGACCGGATGAAAGAACTCCAAGGGTACATCCGATCTGGAGCGTTCACCTTCATGATCTCCGAGGCGAAGGTGATGCTCATCACCATGGCCGTCATCGGAGCCATTCTGTGGATCCTGTTCTACTGGGAGATCGCGGTGGCGTTCTGGATCGGGTCTCTTCTGTCGCTCGCGGCGGGCTTCATCGGAATGAACGCTGCCACGCACGCCAACGCACGTACGACACACGCTGCGCGCAAGTCATTCAAGCACGCGCTGAACGTCGCGTTCTCCGGCGGTAGCGTCATGGGCCTGTCGGTTGCAGGCCTTGCCCTGGTGGGGCTGGTGATCGTCGTCGTCCTGTTCAAGAAGTGGTTCGCCCCAGAGACGCTGCACATCGAGACCCGATACCTGTTTGGAGTTTCGTCGCTCGGGGTCAATTTCATCCGCGGTGCGCTGATCGTTTCGGCCTACTCGATGGGAGCATCGCTCGTCGCGCTGTTCGACCGCGTCGGTGGCGGCATCTACACCAAGGCGGCGGACATGGCAGCGGACATGGTCGGGAAGGTCGAACTCGGGCTCCCGGAAGACGATCCGCGGAACCCGGCGACGATCGCCGACAACGTCGGCGACAACGTCGGTGACGTCGGAGGCCTCGGCGCGGACCTGCTCGAATCGTTCATCGGCGCCATCATCTCGGTGATGGTGATGGTGATGTACATTTTCGTCGGGCGTGGAAACGAGAGCCTCCATGCGCTGATTACGCAGATCGGATTTGGCGCCGGCCTCGACGCGGCGGGGTACTGGTGGGTCATTGCGGCGCCGCTGGTGATCGTCGCCGGCGGGATCTTCGCGAGCCTCCTCGCGATTCTGTACATCCGGTTCAGCCGGCGTCAGGAAGGGATGCAGGCCGTTCTGATGAACGGGACGCGTCTGGCGGCGCTGCTGACCGCAGCGACAACGTTTGTCTTCTGCTTCCTATCACCGCTCAGCCTGAACATCTTTTACGAGGTGATCATCGGTCTCGGCGCCGGGATCGGGATTGGCTTCTTCTCCGAGTACTTCACCAGCTCGAGCTACAAGCCGACGAAGGAGCTTGCGCGGATGAACCAATCGGGACCGGCGGTCGGGGTCACCGAGGGGATGGCGCTCGGGATGCTGAGCACCTTCTTCCCGGTTCTTCTAATTGCCGGAGCGACGATCGGGGCGTATCAGCTTGGCGGACTCCTCGGCGTCGCCTTCACGGCGATGGGGATGCTCTCGTTCGTCGCGATGACGGTCGCCGTCGACACCTACGGCCCGATCGCGGACAACGCTGGCGGGATTGCGACGATGGCCGAGCTGCCGCCGGACGTGAGAGAACGGACGGACAAGCTCGATTCGATCGGGAACACGACCGCTGCTATCGGCAAGGGCTTCGCGATCGGCTCGGCGGCGTTCGCCGCACTCGGTCTGATCGCCGCGTTCATGTGGTCCGCGATTGGGAGTGCGGACCAAGTTGTGCTCCCTCAGTTGCCGATCATCGGACAGATCGCAGCGCAGTTCTCACCATCGGCGAGCGCGATCGAAGTAGGTGCTTTCGTGATCGCGGGCTTGATTCTCGGCGCGATGGTCCCCTACGTGTTCTCGGCCCTGCTCATCCGTGGCGTCAGCCGGACATCGAACCTTCTCGTCCAGGAGATCCGCCGGCAGTTCAAAGAGAATCCGAAGATCCTTGCCGGTGAGGAGATGGCCGACTACAACCGGTGCATCGAGATCACGGCCCACGGCGGCCTGAGCAAGATGTTCATCCCGGCGATGATCGCCGTGCTGACCCCGATCGTGTTCGGGTTGATCTTCGGTCGCTACGCGCTCGGCGGGTTCCTGATCGGAGCGCTGTTGTCGGCGATTCAGCTGGCCATTTACTGTGCCAACGCCGGCGGCGCGATGGACAACGCCAAGAAGTACATCGAAGAAGGGCACTTCGGCGGGAAGAACTCCGATGCGCACGTGGCCGCCGTGACCGGAGACACGGTCGGCGATCCGCTGAAGGACACGGTCGGACCGTCGCTCGACATCCTGATCAAACTGATGTCGGTCATCTCGCTGGTGTTTGCGTCCTTGTTCCCGCTGTACCCGGTGTTCTTCTAGGAGACGCGTGTACTTGTAGGCGGAGGTGCGGACATGCTTCATTCGGGCGGGTCGGGGAGGAGCCGGGCCCGCCGGCTCTGCTAGGAGGTTCGCGATGAACGTCCCTTTCCTGATCGGCGATCGAATCTACCTGCGACCTCTCGATGCCGAAGCGGATCTGGAGCGTTGTCTCCGATGGATCAACGATCCGGAGATTCTCGTGACCCTCGGCCGCCGACACCCGACGGGACGAGCCACCGAGCAGGAGTGGCTTCAGGGTCAGTACAAGAGCGACACGCAAATGAACCTGGCGATCGTCGTCAAGGACGGCGATCGTTACATCGGCAATTGCGGATTCAACGAAATCGACTACGTCAATCGGTTCGCTGTGTTCGGGATCCTGATCGGTGAGAAGGACGCATGGGGACACGGGTACGGGCCGGAGGCGGCGCGGCTGATCCTGAAGCATGGATTCGCCGAACTCGGGCTTCATCGAGTCGGACTCGACGTCTACTCTCACAACGCGCGGGCGCTTCGCGCCTACGAGAAGGCTGGATTTGTTCGCGAGGGCGTGCTTCGCGAGTCCTACTTCCGAGACGGTGCGTTCCACGATACACTCGTGATGTCGATTCTCGAGCAGGAGTGGGATCCATCATGAAGCTGAGCTTCTGGAGCGACGAGGATCGTTGGTTCGTGCCGCGCTCGCTCGGCCTTGGCTACTCGCTCAATCTCAAGTATGTCGCCAAGCGACTCGGCTGGATTCGGTCGTCGACGAGCGCCGCAGAGGCAGGAAGCGAGACGCTTGCCGAGGCTCCTCAGATCGAGACCGAGTCCCGGGAAGATCGTCTGAGAAAGCAGATCGAGAGATCGAGATTCGAGGTGGACCGATGATCGTGACGAACGACCTGACGCGGCGGTTTGGAGACCTCGTCGCCGTTGATAGTCTCAACCTCAAGGTCGAGCGCGGTGAGATCTTCGGCTTTCTCGGTCCGAACGGTGCGGGGAAGACGACCACCGTCCGAATGTTGGCGGCGCTGATCGCGCCGACGAGCGGCGAGGCGACGGTTGCCGGTCTGCGGCTCGGCGTGTCCAATCGCGAGATTCGCCAGAAGGTCGGCGTGCTGACCGAGACGCCCGGTCTGTACCGACGTCTGTCGGCGTGGGACAATCTCCTCTTCTTCGCCAGGCTTCATCGCGTGCCGTCACCAGAAGAGAGAGTCGAGCGGTACTTGAAGATGTTCGAGCTGTGGGATCGGCGCGATGCGCCGGCTGGGGGCTACTCCAAGGGGATGCGCCAGAAGCTGGCGATCGCGCGCGCCCTGCTGCATGAGCCGGAGATCCTTTTCCTCGACGAACCGACGGCGAGCCTCGATCCCGAGGCGGCGAAGGTCGTCCGCGATCTGATCGAAACCCTGCAGACGAAAGAGCGGACGATCTTCCTGTGCACGCACAACCTCGATGAGGCCGATCGCCTTTGCGATCGTGTTGCGCTGTTCAACCAACGGTTGATCACGGTCGGTGAGCCGCAGCGGCTTCGCGAGGAGATGTACGGACGGCGAACGGTGATCCATCTGGCCGATCCGCGCCCGGGGATCGAGGACGCGCTGGATCTCCCCTTCGTGAAGTCCGTCGAGCGGTTGGAGAACAAGCTCGTGATCGGCTTGGACGATCCGGAGCGCGAGAACCCACTCCTGGTGAGCCGGCTCGTCGAACTCGGCGCCCAGATCCAGTTCGTCAACGAGCTGAGAGTCTCGCTCGAGGACCTCTACCTGGACATGATCGGGGGAAACGATGTACCGGCTTAGGGTGATCCTCCTCAAGGAATGGAGAGAGTCGCTGCGCAACAAGATGGTCCTGTTCGGTGTGATCTTCCTCCCGATCATCCTCGTTGGGATGTCCGTGTACATGATCGCTCTTGGCGAAGGAGCGAACGACCCGGTGGCGCAGATCATCGTGTTCAACACGAGCTTGATGTACTTTCTTATCCTGCCGGCGATCATTCCGCTGGCCATCGCCGTCTACTCCATCGTCGGCGAGAAAGATCAGGCGACCCTCGAGCCTCTCCTGGCGACGCCGATCAGCGATCTCGAGCTCTTCCTCGGGAAGGCGCTGGCGAGCGTCATTCCGGCAGTGGTCGTCAACTGGGTCAGCTTCGGCGCGTTTCTCGGGATCACGCGGCTGTTGGTGGGAGCCGTGCCGCTGCAGACGCTGACGTTGCCGTGGCTGGCATCCATTTTCGGGCTGTCGCCCCTGCTGGCTCTGTTCTCTGTCGGCGTGACGATGCTCGTCTCCTCGCGAGCGAGCGACGCCCGTGCCGCGTACCAGTTCTCGAGCTTCGCCATCCTGCCCGGCCTGGTTCCGTTGATCATCTACAGCAGCCAGAAGACGCTCGTCGACTTGAAGCTTGTCGCGCTCGAGGGCGGCGTCCTGCTCGTCGCCAGCGCCGTCGTCCTCTACTTCGCGATCCGCGTCTTCCGCCGCGAACAGATCCTGACCCGCTGGAAGTAGCCGGCGGGGGGCTCGACAGCCGTCTTGCAGCCAAATCCTCGCGAGTAGCGTCTTCGGTCTCCCTTGATGTGCCTGCAGGGTGAGAGCCCAGCGACTACTGCCATTCGGATCGCTGAGGACGGCGTTCCTCCTTTGCAGATGGCCTGACAACGACATCGCGCGGCATCCGGCAATGGACGCAGGCGATTGCTCCCTCCGTTGAGCTTGGTCTGGAGTTGTGTTCACGCGAGATACCATTACACTATCACTCAAGCTGTCGTAGGCAACGCGCAGCAACGCGACGAGGAGATATGGAAGGCGCGGAAGTTAGTCTCACGGGTATGCTCTGCAGCACTCTCCGGGCGACCGGTTCCAAGGGAATCGGTCTCAAGCACCGGCGCCCTCGGAACTCGAAGAGCGCCACGAGGACACGAGAGACGTTCCATTCGGGAAGCTCGTGAAGGGAGGAGAAGAAACGCGAAAGCATGGTTTGCCAGTTTGCCTCATCCTTGCTCTGGTCGCGTTCTCGGCTGTTGCGCGTCAGGGTTCATTCCTTGACAGCCTGACGTTCGTCACCGTGGACAGTCAGCAGGAAGGCATTGCGGGGACGATCGCGGGCGATATCGACATCCACGGTTGCCAAGTCACTGGTGGCTCCGTCCAACTCCTCATCGACAACAACATTCCGTACGACTTGGCGTTTGGCGGTTATCGCAGTCTCCTGTACAACATCCCGGAATACTTCGACGATGGCCGCTTCAACCCGCTTGGCGACCCGGTGATCTGCCAGGCGACGCAGAAGATGCTCGATCGCGACTACATGGCCGCAGAGTTCCTGTTCGGCAACGCGATCCCAATGTATTCGCCGGTTCGGCCTATGGATCCGACATGGACACAGATCATCGTCGAGTCCACGAAGACCAAGCTGGCCTTCGCGTTCGACGAGGAACTCGCCTTCCAGATGATCGAAGATCGCATGCTCGAGCTTGGCTTTGCCAAGAACGCAGCCGGCATCTGGGAAGATGACCTCGGCGAAATCGAGATCGTCGGATGCATCCACGTCGGCGACGAGCGCCACGAGTTGGGTGACTACTTCCTCGATCAGATGGAGAGGGCCGGTTTCCGAACCCGCCGCATCTACGGTAGCAGCGGTGACCTGTACAACTACTGGGGCGGCACGCTCCCGGGCGATGGCGCTTGGAACTTCTACACCGAAGGTTGGGGCTCAGGCGCAATATCGCTGACTTCCGTCTGGGCTTGGGCTCAGATGTACACCGACCTAGGTTTTGGTGCACCGCCGTACACCTGCATGACGAGGGAATGGTGTGCCGAGGAATTCGGCCCGGGCTTCTACGATGCTGCAGAGGGAATCCTGACCGGGACATACTCTTCGGTCGAGGAGCGCCTTGAGTTCTTCGCGCACTGTGAGTCGGCAATGCGTAACAACCCGACGCGCTTCTGGGCGTGGAACAACGCTTCGGCATACATGGTTCCGGAAGGCATCGCGGTCGTCCACGACCTCGCTGCCGGAACATTCCTCCACCGTTGGACGCCGCACACGCTCCGATACGTCGACGCTGACGGTGCGCCGGTTGTGGGTGGCGACATGGTGGTTTCCAGCCAGTCGTTCCTGATCACCGCGATCAACCCGGTTGATGGCTCGAACTCGACCTACGACCTCATGGTCCTTCGCCCGACGATGGACTTCCCGATCTACATCCACCCGCACACCGGAGTTCCGATTCCGCACCTCGTTGAGCACGCTGAGGTCGAGGTTCTCGCGGGTAAGCCGGTTGGCATTTTTCCGGTCACCGTCGAAGACGGCTGGTGCGAGCTTGAATTCGTCGACAGCATCGCAATTCCTGGCGGCGCGTGGGCCGACTGGGATGCCGTGAACCAGGTGTTCATCACCGTTGACGAAGTCTGTCCGGACGGCGTCACCGATGCAGTGCACAAGACCACCATCACCTACCCCTACTGGTTGTTTGACGGAACCGTGGTATGGCACGATGGCAGCTCGTTCTCGCTCGCTGACATGGTCTTCGGATTGATCATCGGCTTCCCGTTCGATCGAGCGAAGCCGGAGAGTTCGATTTACGACGCATACGTCGTTTCAGGCTACAACGCCGCCATGGCAAGCTTCCGCGGCCTCAAGATCATCTCGGAGGATCCGCTGGTCGTCGAGATTTACGACTCCGGGATCAGCCTGTACGCGGAGACGATCGCGCAGAACGATGCAGGTATCCTGTGGCCGTCAAGCGGCGCCGGCTTCACCCCCGCCTGGCACCAGACCGCACTCGGCATCAAGGTTGAGGCGCAGGGCCTCGGAGCATTCGGCCAAGGTAAGGCGAACGAGCTTGGCGTCGACTGGATGAACTGCGTCGCCGGACCGCAGCTCCAGGTCCTGCTGGGGGAACTAGACACGGCACAGTACACGAGCCAGTTCCTACCGTACGCGCCGATGCTGGGCAATTACGTGACGGCAGACGAGATCCAAGAGCGCTACAACAACCTCGCAACGTTCGCGAACGAGTACGGGCACCTGTGGATTGGCACCGGCCCGATGATGCTGACCCAAGTCGACACGCTCGCAGGTATCGCCGTCCTGGAGAACAATCCGCACTACCTCTACGAGACCGGGCATTACGTCGGTCGGTTCGGCGAGCCCGGGCGATCGAAGGATCGAGAGGCTGCAGAGTGGCTGCTGAATCACGTTGAGCTTCCGGAGATGTCGGAGGTGTTCTTCATTGGCATTTCCGGCGGCACCACAATCGAAGAGATGATTCCGTACTCGGAAGAAGGCGGTGAGGAGCCTAAGGTCTTGCAGATCCCAGACCGCGACGGGGAGTTCTACGCCTACTTCATCGATGACGCGCCATGGGCGAAGTACTCGCATTCGGTCCGATACGTCTGGGCGGATCTTGGGACGGGGGAGCACGAGATCGCCGACGCCTCTTGGCTTCCGGAGATCACGCCTCCAGACGGACATCCGTTGTTGCTTGAGGTCTTGCACAGCTTCACGTTGCGCGGGACGCTCTTCAGGAAAGGAAAAGGTTCAGGACGGACGACCGGGAACCCCGTCACGCACAAGCTGACGGCGACGGCGAACATTCAAACACCCTCCACGACGACGACGTGCGGGGGACGCAAGTTCGCGCTGATCCTGGATGCAGGAGATCTCGATGGCTTCTGGTGCACGCTTGCCGACAACATGGCAGATGATGCGGATGGTATCCAGACGTGGGTGGCGGGCGAAGGCTTCACGATCACCCGCGTGAGCCAATATTGGGGGAACGGCAATGCGTGCATCAAGTCGTCCGGCAACACAGACAAGGCAAAGAAGCAGAGCCTCAAGGCAGGGCTCAAGAGCATCTTCAGCACGTTCGCTACGCGCCTCCAGTGCTGCGACAGCTTCTTCCTCTACATCAATGGCCACGGCGGTAGGGTTGTCTCTGGTGGGAAAGAGCTGAATCCCAAGGAGGGATACTTCTCGCTATACGATCCCAGCGGGGACGGCCTCAGTGTTGCTGTCGAGTACGATGAACTTGCGGCCTGGATGGCAGCGTTCCCTCCGTGCGTCAAGGCGACGGTCTTCATCGACGCCTGCTACAGTGGTCGAAGCATCAACTCGCTGAGAACGATACGCGCTGGTCTCTCCAAGCTCATCATCATAACTGCGTGCGATGAAGACCACATCGTGCCCGGCGGACAGGCCAGCTGGATCGCACCGGACAGCTCAACAGAGGACTTCAACGAAGGCGCGGACAAGGATCACGATGGTGACGGCAAGAAGGGCGACATCACCGATCGCTTCAAGGAGATGGAGAGACAGGGCGGGAGCTACAAGCCGCAGCTCGATTCTGATTCGCGTCACCCTAACAATTGCGTTCTCGACTAGAGTGCGTGGAGGCTGGCCTCTGGCGAACCCGTTACACGTCGCATGCACGAACTCAGGTGTCGCTCGGGATCCATCACCCGTCCGATGAACAGGATTGCACCGATCTCGATGTCGTGTATCGAGAAGATGAAGGACTGCCCATCGTCATCCCAGAGGGCCCCGAACGTGTGAGGGGGGATGATGGGTTTGTCGGACGTCCCGCTTTGCTCATGAGGCGTGTTCGCTATCTGGCATTGAAGCTGAACCAGTATGGCTCACTCTCGTTTCCCTGGCGATCGTGGAGTGTGACCTTGAGCGTGACGCGCTGGGAGAGCCAGGTGTACACGTAGAAGCTGAACCGCCCGCCGGCCTGTCCTCCGACGTTGGGGTCAAACTCGAAGTCTGCGAAGAAGCCATCGACGGCTTCGAACGTCACCCAGGTGATGTCGCCGTCGGGGTCGTGGAACGAGACATACCCCGATGCGTGTTCCCCGTTCGCGCGGATCACGGACGTGAAGTCCACGCCTGTGACGCGCGGCGCTCGCCCGTTCCAGGCCGATCCGATGTGGAACGGGACACTGAGCTGGAACTGCCCTTCGACGAAGACGTCCACACGCCATTGACCCTGCAAGCTTGCGGCTCTCCAGCCGGCCACGTTGATGTAACCCCAGTTGTAGCGACCGGCGGTACGATCTGTTCTGAAGTACAGGCCGGCCGACGGGTCGTAGAAGCGAAACTCGATGGGGCGTCCGATCGCCTCAGGTGCGACCTTCGTCCAGCAGATCGCCCATTGATCGCTGGGGGAGAAGACGGCTACGTTGTCGGTCGGGCGATCGTTCGTGATGTCATGAGTCATTTGGCATGCGTCGATCCATCGGCTTGCGACCGCTGGCATCGCGAGCTCGAGCCGACTGATCTCGTACACGCTGCACAGATCCTCGGCCGTGACTCGGATCCGATTGCGCCCCGACGTGAGACACGAGGCAATCTCCCACCGGTCGGTTGAGAATCCATCTCCGCCGACAGCCTGCGGAGCGAGATCCTGGGCAAGGACGGTTCCGTTGACGGAAACCGTGACCGGTGCGAACCCGCCGCCTGCGCATCCGGGCGCGGCGCCGGATCGATGCACTAACGTCAGCTGTGCCGTGGTGACGCCGGACGGAACCTCAATCACAACGTCGAGGCAAGCGCCCGATCGGACCAGCTGAAGGCATCGGTTTCCGCGAGCCCAGTTATCTGCCTGCCAGGCGTCGAGTCCGCCTTCGGTTGCCGTTCTGTCAGGAAGCCCGGCGAAGTCGACGTATGCCGTCCGCCCGTAGGATGGCGGGATCAACCCGGGGCTCGCGAGGACCGGGTGTGAGACGGAGAGCACAGCGCCGAGAAGGATCGCGGCCAGAGGGAACACTCGTGATGGGCTTCTGAATCGGGTGGCTTTCATCCTCTCTTCCCTTTCCCCGATACGCGCGCCCGAGACTTCTCGGTACCTACCCGCTGCTCTGCTTGGAGTGTCTCTCGTTGAAGGAAAAGATCCGACACGCGAGTTGCTCGAGCTCGAGGGAGGCCGGCGTTCATGGCGCATCCTGCGTGCGAGCGGGCCGCGGCCGCGCCCGATGCGATACGGGTGAGTAACCGGGAGTATCCCAGCGGTTCTGCACAACTGACGAAGCTGCAAGCCGGCGGACGCACGATGGAAGCGTGCTATACTCCGTCGGTTCGTCTTCCCTAGACGGAAGAATCGAACGTGGGGGGGAATCATGGACAGCAAGCTTCTGATCGGGCTGGCCGCTGTCGTTTGTCTGCTGCTGGTGGCGCTTCTCGGGCCGCACGTCGCGCCTCCGCCGATAGAGCGGGGGGAGCTGATCGGCGGGGGGCAGTTCGTGCTCGAGCACGAGGGCGCAGTCCTGTTGGAGGAGGAATACACAGTCTTCTTCCACCCGGTGGAGGGGTACATGCTCCTCTCGCAGGGAGAGCTGCGCGCTGGCGACGAGGTCATCTCGCTCGCGCAGCAGGCGCAGTACGACCGCGACTTTCTGCCGATTCGCTATCGACTCACTGCGGAGACGTCGGCCGGCCCTCAGAAGATTTCCGCGCAGACGGGGCCGACCGGCTTGGCGATGGCGGTTCGCATCGGTTCGGAATTCTACGAAGCGCCGGTTGTGATTGCCTCGAACCTGGCCCTCCTCGACAACAACCTGATCGGGCACTTCGCGATGCTCTTGATGGCGATTCGCGCTGAGGCGCTCGGCCGCGAGTTCACTGCGGTCGTTCCGCAGAAGCTGCTCTCACTTCCCGGACGAGTGGAAGGCCCCAACACGGTCGAGTTTCGCTCCGGCGAGATCACGCACGAGGGTAAGCGCTTCGACGTGAGCTTGGGCGACACTCAGATCGTGCTGATCGAGTTCGAGGGGCGTCTTGCGGGTCTCCTCAATCGGACACAGGGGACGCTCGGCTACGATGCCGGACGGTTCCCGGATGGGATCGAGATCCTCGGCGAGGACGTAGGCGCCGTTCTGCCCGAAGGCGTGACCGAACAGGAGGTCACGTTCACCAGCGCCGGACTGACGCTGGCGGCCACGCTGGCACTTCCCACCGGTGAGGGGCCGTTCCCGGCTGCGCTGTTCCTTCACGGCTCCGGTCCGGTCGATCGGGACGGGAACGCGCCCGGCATGCCGATGGACGCCTACCGACAGCTGGCGCACGCGCTGGCGGAAGCCGGGATCGCGTCGCTTCGGTTCGACAAGCAAGGCACGGGATCGAGCGAAGGGGACGCGAGCCAGGCCTCGATGTCGGACTTGATCGACGACGCACGGGCCGGCCTTGTCGCGTTGCGAGCCCGCCCGGAGATCGACGCGTCCCGTGTGATCCTCATCGGCCACAGCGAAGGCGCTTACCTTGGCCTGAGTCTGGCCGGCGAGGATGAAGAACTGGCGGGGCTTGCGCTGCTCGCCGGGGCGGCCCGCCCACTCGACGAGATCACTCGATGGCAGATTGAGACGATTCTTCGCCGGCAGGGCGCGGGCGAAGACCAGATCCAAGCCTCGCTCGATCAGGAAGACGAGTACATCGCGTTCGTCGAAGAATCGACTGGTGAGTGGTCTGACTACACACTTGAGGAACTCCAGGCGGCGATCTCTTGGCTGAGCGAAGCTACGGCGGCGCAGTTGGCCGCGACCCCGCTGAGCCTGTCGTGGCTGCGCGAGCACTACCTCGCGGACTCCGAAGCGGCAGTGGCTCGCGTCGCATGTCCGGTCTTCGTCCTGAATGGCGACAAGGACATGCAGATTCCGTCCGGCGAGGCCGAGCGACTCCGAGAGATCCTTGAGGGGGCGGGAAACGATGACGTCACGATACACGTCGTGCCCGACCTGAATCACCTCCTTCGCTATCACCCCGAGGAACCGAGCCTCCTCTTCCGACACATCAGCGAGCCGATCGATCCGCGCGTGATCGAGCTGTTGCGTCAGTGGGCCGTCGAGCATCTTGCCGCCTGAACAGCTGACCGATCGGAAGACGGTTCGACGGCAGTTGGCCAAGGCCGGCGTCCGCCCGAGCAAGCGACTCGGGCAGAGCTTCCTCGTCGAGCCGGGAGTTCTCGACGCGATTCGGGATGTCGTGATTGAAGCGCGGCCGGAACGCATCGTGGAAATCGGGGCCGGCCTCGGCGCGGTCACGCAGGTTCTCGCGCCTTTGGCACAAGAGGTGATCGCACTCGAGATCGACGCTCGGCTGGTCGATGTCCTGACGCGCAATGTCGGAGGTCTTCCCTCCGTCGTTGTCTGCCACGAAAACGCGCTCGACTACTGCTTCCCGGATGCGCAGGACAGCGGAAAGGTCGTCGTCGTGGGGAGTATCCCGTATGCGATCACGGCCCCTATCTTGCAGCGTCTGGTGGCGAACCGCGTGGGGATCTCGGCGGCCGTACTGCTTACGCAGCGCGAGGTAGCGGAGAAGATTGCGGCGAGCCCGGGGGCTTCGGGGAGTGCGCTCGGCGTGCTCGTTCGCGCGCATGCCGACGTTCATCTCCTTCGCCGCGTTGGTCGAGGAAGCTTCTTCCCTGTGCCCGATGTCGATTCGACCTTGTGGACGATGCGGTTCCTTGACGGTGCGCGATTCAAGGCCGGCACGGAGACGTTCTTCACGGTCGTCCGAGCGATCTACGGCGTACGACGGAAGATGCTTCGTGTGGCGCTGCGACCGCTCGCATCGCGGGAGCAGCTCGCCGAGATACTCAACGCAGCAGACATCGAGGAGACCGTACGCGGTGAGACCTTGGGCTTCGATGAGCTGGATCGACTGTCCTGCGCCTTCGAGTCGGCAGGACTGCCCATTGAATCGCCGGATACGTAGCGCGGAGTGGACGTCCGTGAACCGGTCCCGTGCCCTTGACGGAGCCGTTCGGGGGAGATAAAGTCTCCGCTACGCGATTTGAGCACGACCCTTGACAGGGTCTCGGGTCGGTGTTAGGATCGTCAGTTGCGGCTTTCGCCGCGTGCTCCTTGACAAGTGAATAGAGTGTGTGCCGCATAAGCGAAGTAAGGGCAGACGGTGGACACCTTGGCAGTTGGAAGCGATGAAGGACGTGGCTAGCTGCGATAAGCCTCGGGGAGCCGCTAAGCAGGCTTTGATCCGGGGATGTCCGAATGGGAGTACCCACCATGGTGAAGCCATGGTAGGACGTGCTGAAACCTCAGTAGGCACGTTCAGCGAACCCGGTGAAGTGAAACATCTCAGTAACCGGAGGAAGAGAAATCAATCGAGATTCCCTGAGTAGTGGCGAGCGAAACGGGAAGAGCCCAAACCAGGCGTGTGTAAGACTGTATTCGTTGCTCGTCTGGGGTTGTAAGCAGTTCCGTCTCATCGATACAGCGGTGAGCAGGGTTAAATGCGAAGCCTAGTCGAATGTCCCTGGAAAGGGCGACCACAGAGGGTGATAGTCTCGTAGACGAAAGGCTTAGCGACCCTGGGAGCTTGCTTGAGTAGCGTCGGACACGAGAAATCCGGCGTGAAGCTGGGAGGACCACCTTCCAAGGCTAAACATTACCAACTGACCGATAGTGAACTAGTACCGCGAGGGAAAGGTGAAAAGCACCCCGGGAGGGGAGTGAAATAGAACTTGAAACCGTTTGCCTACAGACAGTGGGAGCACCTCATTGCGTTCTTCGGAGCGCTACCCTGGTGTGACCGCATGCCTATTGTAGTATGAGCCGGCGAGTTACGGTATGTGGCAAGGTTAAGCCGAAGAAGGTGGAGCCGAAGCGAAAGCGAGTCTGAATAGGGCGAATAGTCACATGGCGTAGACCCGAAGCCAGGTGAACTAGCCATGGGCAGGCTGAAGTGTACTTGACCGTACATGAAGGGCCGAACCCACTAGCGTTGAAAAGCTAGGGGATGACCTGTGGTTAGGGGCGAAAAACCAATCGAACCTGGTGATATCTGGCTCTCCCCGAAATAGCTTTAGGGCTAGCCTCGCGTTAAGACGATTGGGGGTAGAGCACTGGTCGGGGAAGGGGGTTCGCCCCCGACCCTAGTCAAACTCCGAATACCGATCGTTGTTTCGCGGGAGTCAGAACGCGGGCTATAACGTCCGCGCTCGAGAGGGAAACAACCCATGATCGCCAGCTAAGGTCCCCAAATCCAAGCTGAGTGGGAAAGGATGTGTTGTTGTCGAGACAGCTGGAAGGTTGGCTTAGAGGCAGCCACCCTTTAAAGAGTGCGTAATAGCTCACCAGTCTAACGGCGACGCGCCGAAAATTTAACGGGGCTAAGCTTGGTACCGAAGCTGCGAGTTGCCATCTTCGGATGGTAGCGGTAGGGGAGCATTCCGTTTACGGCTGAAGCTGAACTGAAAGGTTTGGTGGACGAGACGGAAGAGAGAATGCCGGCATGAGTAGCGCGAGCAATGTGAGAATCATTGCCACCGATTGCCTAAGGTTTCCTGGGGAAGGTTTGTCCGCCCAGGGTTAGGCGGAACCTAAGGTGAACCCGAAAGGGGTAACCGATGGACAGCAGGTTAATATTCCTGCGCCTCTACACTTGCGTTTGAGCGATGGGGGGACCCCGAAGGTTCTCCTCCGCATGCTGACGGAATAGCATGTCCAAGCACCGAGGTAGGGGGGATAGGCAAATCCGTTCCCCCGTTACGTCGAGGTGTGATGGCGAGTCCGCTTTCAGGGCGAAGGGAGACAGAATCATTGGGCAAGAAAAGCCTCTAGCGAGCAAGTAAGAGTCCGTACCACAATCCGACACAGGTAGGCAAGGAGAGAATCCTAAGGTGGACGAGTGAAATCCGGTTAAGGAACTCGGCAAATTGACCCCGTAACTTCGGGATAAGGGGTGCCGCCTTCGGGCGGCCGCAGAGAATCGGCCTGAGCGACTGTTTAGCAAAAACACAGGACTCTGCTAACTCGCAAGAGGATGTATAGAGTCTGAAACCTGCCCACTGCTGGAACGTTAAAGGGAGCCGTTAGCGCGGCGAACTGAAGCGCCAGTGAAGGGCGGCGGTAACTATAACCGTCCTAAGGTAGCGAAGTTCCTTGTCAGGTAAGTTCTGACCCGCATGAAAGGTCCAACGACTTGGGCGCTGTCTTGACCGGATGCTCGGCGAAATTGAAGCACAGGTGTAAACGCCTGTGACCCGCGGCTGGACAAAAAGACCCCGTGGAGCTTTACTATAGCATGGTACTGAGTCTTGGCATGTGTTGTGTAGGATAGGTGGGAGGCTATGAAGCTGGGGCGCTAGCCTCGGTGGAGCCGTCCTTGGAATACCACCCTGCAGATGTCGGGACTCTAACCGTTGGCCGTTTGCAGCGGTCGCGGGACAGTGCTATGTGGGTAGTTTGACTGGGGCGGTCGCCTCCTAAAGAGTAACGGAGGCGCGCAAAGGTCTCCTCAGGCTGGTTAGTGATCAGCCATTGAGCGCAAGGGTATAAGGAGGCTTGACTGCGAGACCTACAAGTCGAGCAGGTGCGAAAGCAGGTCCTAGTGACCCCGTGGCACTTTGTGGAAGGGCCACTGATCAACGGATAAAAGTTACCCCGGGGATAACAGGCTGGTTCCGTCCAAGAGTTCACATCGACGACGGAGCTCGGCACCTCGATGTCGGCTCATCCTATCCTGGGGCTGAATCAGGTCCCAAGGGTCCGGCTGTTCGCCGGTTAAAAGGGTACGCGAGCTGGGTTCAGACCGTCGTGAGACAGGTCGGTCTCTATCCACCGTGGGCGTAGGAGACTTGAGGGGGACTGTCCCTAGTACGAGAGGACCGGGATAGCCAAACCGATGGTGTACCAGTTGTCCCGCCAGGGGCATCGCTGGGTAGCTAAGTTTGGTTCGGATAAGCGCTGAAGGCATCTAAGCACGAAGCCGGCCCCAAGACGAGGTCTCCATATTAGGCCCCTCCGAGACTAGGAGGTTGATAGGCCACAGGTGTAAGCGCAGCAATGCGTTCAGCCGAGTGGTACTAATAGGCCGAATGCTTATGTGGCACACACCCTGTTCACTTGTCAAGAACTGAAAGATGTAGAGATTCCAGGTGGCAGATGGCGGAGGGGAAACACCCGTTCCCATCCCGAACACGGCAGTTAAGCCCTCCTGCGCCGATGGTACTAGTCTGGCAACGGACTGGGAGAGTAGGTCGCTGCCTGGTTACTGTGTGGCCCTCCTCACGATGTGGGGAGGGCTTCCTACTGGGTAGAGGCCTGGAATCTCGGCCCCCGATTCGACGGACGGGCAGGGGACCTTTCTTGCCTCACTCAGCGAAGCCGGGCAATCTATCCGTCATGGCGTCAAGAGGGTTCATGAAGCTACCTTCTGATCACGGCGATCGAATAACGATCCTCGGCATCTTCTGGAACATCATCCTGTTCGTGATCAAGCTGCTTGTCGGTCTGCTCACGGGATCGGCAGGGCTCGTCGCCGACGGGATCCACTCCGCGTCGGACATGGCGACCGACTTGGCCGTTCTCGGCGGGATGCATCTCGGGCGACGCAAGGCGGACTCAGACCACCCGTACGGACACGGTCGCTTCGAGACACTGGCCGGTGGAATCGTGGCCGGCGCGCTGATTCTCGTCGGTGCGTTCCTCGCGTGGGAGGGGATCGCGGCGCTCTCTCGTGGCGTGGAAAGCTTCCCCGGTGTTGCCGTCATCGCGGTCGCCGGCGTCTCGATCCTCGTGAAAGAGTGGATGTATCGTCGAACGGCGCGGGTCGCGAGAAAATCCGGCAGCGCAGCGCTTCAGGCGAACGCGTGGCATCACCGAAGCGATGCGCTGTCGTCGCTCGCCGTCCTCGCCGGGGGAATCGGAGGGCTGATCGGATACGGGCACGCGGATCAACTCGCCGCACTGATTGTCGGTCTGATGGTTGTCATGGCTGGCGGAAGGACCCTCCTCCGCGTCATGCACGAGCTGACGGAAGGCGGGCTCAGCCGCCGCGACCTGGAGACGATCGAGCAGGCGCTCGGCAGCGTGGCAGGAATCAGGGGTTGGCATCGATTGCGCGGCCGACGTGTCGGCCGAGAGACGTTCGTCGATGTTCACGTCCTCGTCGCTCCATCGCTTTCTCTCTGGGACGCACACGAGATCTCGATGCGCGCCGAGGCCGAGATCCAGAAGGCATGTGAGTTGGCGATCAACGTGATCGTGCACGTCGAACCGGACAGCCAGAAACTGGCTGACCACCAGGCCGGGGAGACCTAGAGACGCAGACTCCCTCGTTCGAGTGCCAGAAGGCGTTCCTTCAGCGGCAGCCCGCCGCCGAAGCCGGTGAGTCGTCCAGACTTCCCGATCACGCGATGACACGGGATGACGATCGGGATGGGGTTGGCGCCGACGGCCTGCCCGACCGCGCGAAGGGCGGTGGGTCGATCGATTGTGCTGGCGATGTCGGAGTAGGTGACCGTGCCCGCGTACGGGATGGTGGCAATCGCCTCCCACACGGATCGCTGGAACGGCGTGCCGCGCAGATCAAGAGAGACAGAGAAACCGCGACGGGCTCCGCGCAGGTACTCGTGCAGTTCCTGCAGTACCTTCTCGTTCGGATCATCGTCGGGAAGGATGCGAGCACGCAGTCGCGCCTCGAGTTGCTCGAACGGAGTTGGCGCGAGATCGATCCACCGCAAACCAACCTGAGATGTCAGGATCCGGAACGTCCAACCCTCCCAGCTCAGCGTGCTTCCGTAGAACTTCTCCGGGCTCGCCTTGGTTCTCATCTCCACCGCTCCCCCAGCTTATGCTAGCGTTTCAGGGTAGTGATGGCGGGGCCGGATGTCAATGGTAGCTGTTGGCGTCAATCGCTTGCGGAGTCGAACTCGCCGAAGTGATGGACTTGATAGAGCTCGACGCGAAGGAGATCGGCTGTCCGCCAACAGTCGGTCGGCGCACCGTGTTTTCGACAGAGTTCGGTCAGGAACTGCTCCGGGTCGGGGAGTTGCTCCCAGACCTGCGGTAGGTACGTCGACGATCCGAAGCTCGTCGTCAGAGTTACGCCATCGATGCCGGGGCGGAGGATCGAGACGAGTTCATCTGGGTCCTGGAACTGGATTGGGTAGGAACGCCCGAGAACGCTGATCTCAATCGTGATCTCCTCCAGTTCCTCAGGTGTGACGGGGGGAAAGCGCGGATCTTGTGTCGCCGCCAGCAGGACATTACGCATGACGTTCTTGTGGATCGCTTCATGCGGGATGAACGAGTCGAGGATGCATCCTCGGAGCCGCCCCGCCTTGTTGAGGGTCACGAAGCAGGCAGCTTCGGACCCCAGCGGGTTGTTCAGGGTTGCTGCATCGACGGCGGGAGCGGGTTCCCCGGCGAGGTGAGCTGCGAGCGTGCGTCGCGCCACGTCGAGGAGAAACGTCTCCTCGTCCGAAGTGAGTTCAATCGGGTCTAAGCGTTCCATGGCAGGCTCCTCTGTCGCCACGAGGAGAAGGACGCAGACAACGGCGATGGCGGCTACGGGTACCCAGAGTTTCATCCTTCCCTCGCGGAGAACGTTACGGGACGACGCTTTTAAGGTCAATGGCGCAGCTGAAGGAGGGCTGGTCCTCGCCTATACTTCACCAGCGATGGCGAACAAGGAGGGCCGATGAGAAGCGTGGTGGACTTGTTCTGTGACATGGTGCGCGTGGACAGCGAATCCGGAAGCGAAGCGGCGTTCGTGCAGTACGCGTCCGAGCTGGTGGAGCGAGAGCTTGGGGCAACCTTCGAACTCGATGCCTACGGGAATCTGATTGCGCATGTAGATGCCCAAGAGTCCGATGCAGATCCCGTGGCTCTCTGCGCACACGCCGACACCGTGAAGCCGGGGATCGGAATCGAGCCGGTCGTGGAGGACGGTGTTGTTCGCTCGGCGGGGGAGACGATCCTCGCCGCCGACGACAAGGCCGGGCTTGCCGAGATCATCGAAGCGGTTCGAACAGCGAAGCGCCGGCCCCCAGTTGACGTGGTTCTGACGCTGGGTGAGGAGGTCGGACTCCTCGGCGCACGGCACCTCGACCTCGCCAAGCTGCGGGCGAAGATGGCGTTCGTGATCGACGGCGAGCACCTTTACGATGTCGTCATTGGCGGTCCGACGCACATCACGTTCGATGTGACGATCATCGGCCGGGCGGCGCACGCGGGGATGGAACCGGAGAAGGGGATCTCGGCGATCCGCGTTGCATCGGAGGCCATCTCACGAATGCCCGAGGGTCGGATCGACGCGGAGACGACGGCGAATGTCGGCATCATCGAAGGCGGGCTCGTTCGGAACGGCGTTCCCGAGCGGTGCAGCATCAAGGCCGAGTGCCGGAGTCTCGATCACGACAAGGCGATCGCCCAGGCACGCACGATGCGCAATGCGTTCGAAGCCGCCGCTTCGGAGGCTGGCGCACGTGTCGAGATCGACGAGGAGGTTGCCTATCGCGCCCGCTCGATCTCGGAAGATGCGCCTGTCGTGAAGGCGGCCCTCAACGCGGTGCGATCGGTCGGGCTGGATGCCGTGGCGAAGGTCATCACGGGCGGCACGGATGCGCTGATCCTGTGCAACCGCGAGATCGATGCCGTCGTGCTCGGAACCGGCGTGCGCGACGCGCACGCAACGAGCGAGCACATCACGGTGGCTGACCTTGAAGCGGCATCCTCGATCCTCCGTAACCTACTCGAATCCCTTGCCTAAGCGAGGTTGACGCCTTCGAGAGCCGGAAGTAGACTTGACGCACATTCCTCGGTAGCTCAATTGGTAGAGCGCTCGGCTGTTAACCGAATGGTTGGAGGTTCGAGTCCTCCCCGGGGAGCCAAGGCATTGACCCCGTCGTGGATCGATCGCAGCGTCAGCTCACTCGCGAAGTGACACGAGACGAAGTGCAAATCACTCACATCCCGATACTCCGGCGAGTGTGTCTCGCAGATCTCCTCTGCGTACTGACACCGGGGATGGAATGCGCATCCAGCGGGAGGGTTGATCGGGCTGGGAACGTCCCCTTCGAGGAGAATCCGCTCTGCATCGAAGTCAGGATCGGGAACGGGAACGGCCGAGACGAGTGCCTCGGTGTACGGGTGCTTCGGGTTGGAGAACAGCGCTTCCGTCCGCGCGAGCTCAACAATCTTGCCGAGATACATGACCGCGACACGCTCGCTGATATGCTTCACGACCGACAGATCGTGCGCAATGAACAGGTACGTCAAGCCGAAGTCGGCCTGCAGTCGCTCCAGAAGGTTGATGATCTGCGCCTGGATAGATACGTCAAGCGCGGAGACCGGCTCGTCACAGATGATGAGTTGCGGTTCCAACGCAAGTGCACGAGCAATCCCGATTCGCTGCCTTTGACCAGCGGAGAACTCGTGTGGATAACGATTCATGTGATCCGGCTTCAGCCCTACCGCATCCAGGAGTTCGCGAACATGGCTCTTCCGTTCGCTCCGCTTGGCGGCTCCATGGACGACCAGCGGCTCCGCGACGATGGCTCCAACCGTCATTCGCGGATTCAGCGAGGAATACGGGTCCTGGAAGATGATCTGCATGTCGCGACGCAGCTCCTTCAACAGCTTCCTCGAAGCCTCGGCGACGTTGATCTCCCGCGCGCTCTCTCCTTCTCGCGCGCACTTGCGGCTGCGGAACAGGATCTCCCCCGCCGTTGGCTTCAACAGGCGAAGCATCGAGCGACCGGCGGTCGTTTTTCCGCAGCCGCTCTCTCCGACCAGCCCCAGCGTCTCCCCTTGGAGGATGAACAAGTCGATCCCGTCGACGGCCTTGACGTAGCCGGCTGCGCGTCGCAGGATGCCCTTCCGCACCGGGAAGTGCTTCTTCAGCCCTTTGACTTCAAGCAGTGCCTCAGCCAGATCGACCACCCCCTTCGTAGAGCCAACAGGCTGTCGCGTGTCGCGTCGTGACCTCCTTCAGCTCAGGTGATTGCAGTCTGCAGACCTCCATGGCGCACGGGCACCTTGGCTGGAATCGGCAGCCCTCCGGAATCTCCAGCGGATCCGGCACAACTCCCATGATCGGTTCCAGCCTTCCTTTTCGCATCGCCAGGGAAGGGATCGAGTTCAGTAGCCCCTTCGTGTAGGGGTGCCTCGGCTTGTGGAAGATGTCACGCACGGACGCGGCTTCCACGATCTTCCCAAGGTACATGACCACCACATCGTCAGCCATGCCGGCAATCACACCGAGGTCGTGTGTGATGAACTGGATCGCTGCATTGAACCGCTTGCGCAGATCACTCATCAGATCCAGGACCTGTGCCTGGATCGTCACGTCAAGCGCCGTCGTCGGCTCATCTGCAATCAGTAGGGACGGGTTGCAGGACAGCGCCATGGCGATCATCACGCGCTGGCGCATCCCGCCAGACAGCTGGTGGGGGTATTCATCCACCCGTCGCTCGGGAAGCGGAATCCCTACAGCGTTCAACATGCGGATCGTCTCGGGCCGCGCCTGCTTCCGGCCGAGGCCCTGGTGAAGGATGATTGCTTCCATGATCTGATGGCCGATCGTGTAGACCGGGTTCAGCGAAGTCATCGGCTCTTGGAAGATCATCGCGATCTCGTTTCCGCGAATCGCGCGAATCCGGCGTCCGTTCGGACGAAGTCTAGCCAAGTCGATCGGGTGGCCGTTCCGGAGGTAGAGGATCTCTCCCCCCTCGATGCGGCCGGGCGGGGACTGGATGAGTCCCAGAATCGCGAGCCCGGTCACGGTCTTCCCGCAGCCGCTCTCCCCGACAACTCCGAGCGTCTTCTCTCTTTCGATCGAGTAAGTAATCCCGTCCACAGCGCGGGCCACCCGACCCTCGATGTGGAAGTAGACGCGGAGATCCCGGACGTCGAGGATCGATTCGCCAGATGAGCAAAGGAATTCCGGCATCTAGACAGGTCTCCTCTGCATCGACATGCCTCCCTCGGTGCCCCGTCGACTCGGACGGCTCCTCCCCCAGCTGGTCACTTTGGGCCGTCTCCGGATTCCGTTCCTACTGCCCTGTCCCGACGTCTGGACCACTCAAAGGATGAGAAACCGGGCGCGTGAGATTCATGCAGTGGTATCAACACCTAGCGGTTCTGCAACGTAGGCTGCCGACGCCGGATTCCCAAACTGAAGTGCCGTCGCATCTCATTGTAGTCAATCCGCTGTCGCTTGATCGGTCTGATGGTCTCGGTCGGACTCTCGGGCCAGTGCGTGTTCAGGGATTCGTCTCAGAGCTTGCCGTCGAACCCTGCGATGATTGCACTCGCCACAGGACGTCCTAGAGTGTCCAGTCCCGGAATGGTGTTGACACTTCAGGCCTCCTCGTGACGTTGTTCGCGGACGGGTCCCCAGAAGATCTCGGCGGGTGTTCGTCCCTTGGTGCGGTAGCCTTGATGAGAACGGTGGAAGTT
>Ga0208771_1000130_pt1 | contig 47494 bp, 41 predicted proteins | sample AntAceMetag02UKX_FD_184775 | JGI IMG/M metagenome (GOLD analysis project Ga0208771, IMG submission 184775) | Saline lake microbial communities from Ace Lake, Antarctica - Antarctic Ace Lake Metagenome 02UKX (SPAdes) (version 2) | ecosystem: Environmental > Aquatic > Non-marine Saline and... | reverse complement strand
GCCAGCGTGAGGATAGCGAAGTAAACTGCCGTAACGGCAAAATGTTTTCCAACCTCGGCCAGGAACGACCTCATTCCTTCTCTAGGAGACGCCGCAATGCAGTGTCATTGCGGCGCCAGGTCTCCTTCCTCCAGTATCATTATCACCTCATCGACACGCCTTCGGACCGAGGAGTTCCTGTCCGTTTCCTTTAGCTTCCGGAGCGCTGGAAGAGCGGCATCCTTTGCTCCCGGCCCTATCCTTCCCAGGACAACCACAGCGGTCTCCCGGACCTCGGGGATCCCGGAGTTCAGGGCGTCGAGGAGGGACTGGATGGCGGCATCCGGGCACTCGTCAATCTGCTGGAGCGCCTTTGCCGCGGCAATGCTGACCTTGTAATCATTGTTGTTGAGGCAGACGGCGAGATATGGGGCGGTGACCGGCCCCCACCGGACGATTGCCTTCCTGGCCCTGGTCCCGACCCTGCTGCTCTCATCAACCATCGAATTGATGAGAGCCTCTATCAATCCGGGCTCTTCCGCCGGCATCCCGGAAAGGGTTTCGACGACAACGCAGCGGACCTCAACATCCTCATCGGAAAGAGCGTCCATGAGGGGGGGGACCGCATCACCCGCTTCAGGCCCGACTTTCCCCAGGGCAATCGCGCAGGCCCGGCGAACGCCACTCTCACTGTCCTTCAGACCGGCTGCGAGGCTCCGGGACGCGCCTTTCGCGGATGGGCCTATCTTGCCGAGCGTGGCGGCAGCGGCTGCCCGCTGTTCCCCATCCCGGCTCTCTAGCGACCCGACAAGCTCCGGCACTGCGGGAGCTCCAAGCCTGGTAAGGGAGTCGGCGGCGCGTGACCGGACGCGCTGGCTCCCGTCGCCCAGGCCTGCAACCAGTTGGGAGATTGCCCCGGGCGCCCCCTCTTCCACGGCGATAGCTCCGAGCACCTCTACTGCCCTGCAGCGAAGTTCGACATCCTGGTCCGCCATCGCCGCCGCCAAAGAGGGGATTGCGCTCTTCGCCTCCGGGCCGATCTTTCCCAGGGCCCTGGCGCAGGCGGCACGAACAACTGCCTCTTTGTCTTTCAAGCCCTTTGCGAGGTATGGTGCGGCCGGGCCGGCCCCAGGGCCGATCTTACCCAGCGAGGCGGCGGACCCCTTACGGACAGCCGCGTCCTGGCTGACGAGACCCTTGATAAGGGCTGGGACGGCGGCTTCGTCCATCGCCACGAGGGCGGCGGAAGAGCGGGTCTCCACGCGCGCGCTCGCATCACCCAGCCCCCTCATCAGCGCGGAGATAGCGGCACTGCAATCCACATCTTTAAGTACCATGGTCTTCAGAGCGTCTGCCGCGTTTTTTCGGACGGCCGTCCTGCTGCTGGCCATCGCCTCCGCCAGCGGCGAAACCGCCGGCGCCCCCAGATTCGAGAGGGCCTTTGACGCCCGATAGCTCACCACCTCGTTCTTGTCCTTGAGGGCCTTAACGAGAGCGGACAGGGCGGGCAGGGCATCTTCCCCCATATTCACCAGCGCCTTCGCCGCCGCCTCCCGGACCTCCCTGTCCTGGCTCTCCAGCCCGCGAACCTGCAGCTGGATCTCAGACTCCAGCTCCCCGGCAAAAGAGGCCGGTGCGAAGATCCCGGAAATCAGCAAAATCCCAATACAGCAATACACCATTCTTCCCATAAGCACCCCCTGAAGTTACAAAATTTAAGATACAAGATACAGGATACAAATAAATTCGATAACCAATCCCCAAAAAAACCTGAAATTTACATTGAAGAGGGGATCGAGGAGTTTGGTTATTTGAATTTGGATATTGCTTGGTTATTGTTTCTTGTAACTTGTTTCTTAGCCATTATCCCTTGATTTCGGTGTAGGGGTTTAGCCGAGACAGTTAAGGGATTCAGGACCGTATTGATGTACATCTCCTCGTCTCCCTTCTCGTAATTTACCGGGCAGAAGACATAGACCGCCAGTTTATATTCTCCCTTCGGCACCGACTCGAGGTTTGTAAGCTCGTAACCCTGGTTGCCCATCTGGCCGGGAAACTGCTCAGGCTCATCGGCAACCGTCTCATCATCGCAGAAATAGAGCCCCTTCTTCAAGTCCTTCAGCTTGGGGTCGAAAAGCATGAGGGTCAATATCGTTCCCTGTGGGCCGTCCGCCAACTTCCACCTGAAAGGGCCCCGGTCCAGCTTCATCTCTTCGCCGGACGGCTTACCCGTGAACTCGATGCCCCCGGTGTTCCTGTCGTTGTACCACATCATGCCCACGGCACCATCGGAGAGGTCGTCGGTGATTCTCAGCGAGGCGCTCCTGGCTATAAACTTCATCCTGAACGGAACCTGGAGAAGTGACGGAAAGGAACAATAGTACGGGTAGTAACAGCTGTCGTTGTAGAGCATCGCGCTCCGGATCGGGCCGGCCAGCCGGAGGGCGCTCCTAACGCGCCTGGACACCCTTACGGGGCCGTCGACATACCCCACGGGCTTCGATATAAAATCGTCCTGAGACCTCGATATCGTCCCGAAGAGCTTGAGGTCTATGTTCAGCCTGATCTTGTAGAGATCGTAGATATTAACGCCGTTCCCGCCGCCCTCCTCGCTGAGAGAGAAGTAGCTCGGGACCTGGATCGCCTTCCTGTAGGGAAAGCCGACCGTGTAGTAGCGGGCCGTTACCCAGTCCTTTCCGGGATCGTACCTGACATAATCAATCTCCGAGCGTGGTGCGCATCCCTCAAATCGGAAGAGGTAAAACCAGGAGTCCGGGCCCCCCAGGGGATCGGTGATTTTGACCTCGGCGCCGCCGACCGCGGCGGGCGGAAGGGATTCGTCACCCCACCGCGCTCCTGCATCCTGGACCATGAAGAGGATCTCGTCCCGGCCGCCCAGAACCCCGTCGCGGACGGCTGTCGTCCCGCCGTCGTAGGTCGTATAAATCAGCTCGCCCCTCCGGTCACGTTCATCGACCTGGAAGGGGACGGCCTCGAGGCGCCCCTCCCTGTACGCGAACCCCCCGATCCGGTCAACGGGGGTACCCAGGAGGGCCGGCACCGCCTCGCCGCGGAGGCTCACAACATCGCCTCTCCTCACAGCCCCCGACTCTCCGCCGCTGCCGCCTAAAGCGGCCCCCGCAGAAAAGCAAAATGCCAGGAAGACGCTTACCGAAAAATTCACCTTTGCGACCCTATACATTGTCTTTCCCGCCTGGTCTCTTAATATCTTCAGAACCATCGACATGTCCCGACTAACCTAAAGATACTCGCCAAATAAACAAACCACGGATTTAACGCCCGTCCGGCAGAGCCGCCGGGTCTGACGGAGATTATACTGATTGACTACACAACTTTCAGACCGAGAACTTTCTCTATGAAGAGAAAATCCGTCTAATCTGTATAATCCGTGGTTCATTTTTTAAGACGCATTCTTACAGGGGCTTTTATGGAGCAAATTCACCAGATTCCAGCGGGCCGTCTTCCTGTAGGCCCTGTAGAGACCGAGGAAAATAGCGAGCCGGGAGGAAGGACCATCGGCGGCGACGAGAAAGCCCGCCATGTATTCCCCTTTAGTCGTGCGGAGCCTGATGCCATGCTTCGCCAGCTCGATCCCGGCGGAAAGGCCCGACGGACCGCCTCCGACTACGATCGCTTCATACAATTTGTCATTCATTAGAGATCATCAATGAGCGTCACTGGATCAGTGTTCACAGGATATGAGCCAAAAAAATTGTACCAGTAGCTACGCTAGTTTCGGAGTGAAAAATCAAGATTGTAAAGGGATAGCTAACATGAGTGAGCCTATAGAGGTCGTCGTATTCGTAAGTCGTGGTTCTGCGCACGTCCTCTCCGTCGGGTAAGCCGCCGTATCTGAACAACATCGTGAGCTTGTTGCCGCAGTTGGATTGACAATATCTCCTCTTTCTCACTTTCGTGCGCCTGTCCGGCTTTATCGCCGGGAAAGTGAGAAAGTTATATCGGGAGAAGTGTGCAATGGGAAAAGAGTGTGGTGAATACATGTAAAAAAGTGCTGAAGATTCTGGCCACTACCGGGAAGCTGCTTGAGTCACCTCTGAACTCTGATTCCCCGTCAGCAGGATTGCCGTGTCTATATACGGGCTTTATCGCCGCCAGTTGGTTTAATCACAACCAACTGCATTAACTTTGCGAACTTAATTATTGATTCCCCGGCTTTTCCGGATCTTAATGCTTATTTTCGCGCCCGGATTAGTTTTGGTACCCTACGGGGGAGGGCGGGCTTCCAGTTCGCCCGTTTACCAGGCGATCCACAAGATGACTTATTTCATTCTGCTTTGCTTTTGCATCATTTCCCGCAAAACAGAAAGAGGGTATATATATCAGTACCGCGGCAATTGCTGTTGTAAGAGTGGTTTATGAAGCTTTGCTTACAATATTTTACTCATCCTCCGAGGCGTACTCTATGATCGAGAATATATCATGCCCCTTGAGCTTCTCCCTTCCCTTGAGGAACGTGAGCTCGATCAGGAAGGCTATTCCCACTATCTCCCCCCCGAGCCTCTCGATAAGCTCGACCGTGGCGGCGCACGTCCCGCCGGTCGCGAGCAGATCGTCGACCAGGAGGACCCTGCTTCCCCGGGGTAACGCGTCCCTGTGGATCTCGAGCTTGTCGGTCCCGTATTCCAGCTCGTAGACCGCCTCGTGAGTATCGTGCGGGAGCTTGCCCGGCTTTCTCACCGGAATGACGCCCGCCCCGAGAGCGTAGGCGATCGCGGCGCCGAAAATGAAACCCCGCGCTTCCACGCTCACAACCACTTCGATACCACTGTCGCGGTACCTCTCTGCGAATATGTCAACAGTCTTCCTGAAAAGGCCGCCGTCCTTGATCAGCGTTGTGATGTCCTTGAATACGATGCCCTCTTTCGGGAAGTCCGGTATCGACCGTATCGCTCTCTTCAGCTCTTCCATGAAACTACCTCCTTATGTATTCACCCTTTTTCTCTTCGAGAACGGCCTTCAGCTTCCTGATGGCGGCCACCTCGATCTGACGAACCCGCTCCCTGCTTATCTTGAACATGTTTCCTATCTTCTCGAGCGTCATCGGGCGCTTGCCTTTCAGTCCATATCTCATCGAGAGTATCCGCGCCTCCTTCTTGGATAATATCTTCATCATCCCCATGAGCTCGTCCTGGAGCAGATTCCTCGACGCGGCCTGGGAGGCGGGAACTACCCTTGAATCGCCGATGGTATCTATGAGCTCCAGCAGCCCGTCGTCTGTAAACGAAGCAAAGAGGGAGCTGGGCGTGCGGGAGATGGACAGGAGATCGGCCACCTTCCTCCCGTCCATGCCTATCTCTTCACCCACCTCCTCGCAGGTGGGCTCACGGCCCTTGGCCTGCCTGAGCTCCTCGCTCGCCCTCCGTATAGCGCCGAGCCTCTCGATAAGGTAAACCGGAACCCGGATGATCTTGCCCTGGTTGGCCAGGGCCCTCATTATCGTCTGCCGGATCCACCAGGAGGCGTACGTGCTGACCTTCGTCCCCCTCCCCGGGTCGTACTTCTTCACCGCCTTCATCAGGCCGATGTTCCCCTCCTCGATCAGGTCGAGAAGGGGGAGACCGAGGTGGGAATACTTTTTGGCTATGCTTACCACGAGGCGGAGGTTGGCGCGAACCAGCCCCTTCATCGCCTCGTCGTCTCCCTTTCGAGCCTTCCTGGCGAGAGCAAGCTCCTCCTCGCGGGAGATAGTGGGGATCTCCCCTATCTCCCTCAAGTACAGCCGGATGGCCTCGCTTCCAGGAGCCATTTGCCTTAGGGCTGGTTCCTGCCCTCTTTTATAGCCGCCTGGGCGGCTGCGAGACGCGCAATGGGGATCCTGTAGGGTGAACAGCTCACGTAGTTCAAACCGACCCTGTGGCAGAATTCAACGGACCTCGGTTCTCCCCCATGCTCCCCGCAGATTCCGATCTTGAGATCCGGCTTTGTCCTGCGGCCGAGCTTCACCGCCATCTCAACCAGCCTCCCAATACCGTCCTGGTCGAGGACCTGGAAGGGGTCGTACTCGTATATGCCCATCCTCACGTAATCGCCGAGAAACTTTCCCGCGTCGTCCCGGCTGAAGCCGCATCCCATCTGTGTCAGGTCGTTCGTTCCGAAGCTGAAGAAGTCCGCGTACCGGGCCACCTCGTCGGCGGTCACGGCGGCGCGCGGTACCTCTATCATCGTGCCGATCGTGTACCGCAGGAAGCCTTTCCTGACACGGCGCTCCTTGAAGACCCGCGCGATCTCCGCCTCGGCCCTATCCCGCGCGATCCTGAGCTCCTCGGCGTGACCGACGAGCGGGATCATGATCTCCGGCCGCACGGGGATCTTTTTCTTTCTCTTGACGTTTATCGCGGCCTCGATGATGGCCCGGACCTGCATATCCGATACCTCGGGATACGTCAGGCCCAGCCTGCACCCCCTGTGGCCGAGCATGGGGTTTGCCTCATGGAGCGAGGAGACGATCGCCCTGATCTCGGCCGGCTTAACCTCCAGGGCCTCCGCCATCTCCTTCTGGCCGGCCGCGTCATGGGGAAGGAACTCGTGGAGCGGCGGGTCGAGAAGCCTTATCGTGCAGGGCCGTCCCTTTAGGGCCTCGAATATGCCCTCGAAGTCCCTGCGCTGGAGCGGAAGGAGCTCCTTGATCGCTCGATTGTACTGGGAGAGCGGGGCCCTGAGTTTCTTCTGAAGCTCTTTCTTCTTCTCGCCCTCGGCGGACGCCAATTCCCTCCGCAGGTTCTTCACCTCTTCCGCGACCAGGATAAGGCGGCGGAAGGAAACAATCCTGTCGCCCTCGAAGAACATGTGCTCCGTCCTCGTAAGGCCGATACCCTCCGCGCCGAACCTGACGGCTACTTCCGTATCATGGGGAGTGTCGGAATTTGCGCGGACCCCGAGCCGGCGATACTTGTCGGCGAGCTTCATGATAATGCCGAACGGCCCCGTAAGCATGGGCTCCACGGTCTCAACCTTGCCCGCGTAAACGGCTCCCGTAGAGCCGTTGAGAGAGATCCAGTCCCCCTCCTTGACAGTTTTGCCGTTGACGGTGAACTTCCTCGCCCTGTAGTCGATCCGGATGTCGCCGCAGCCCGCCACGCAACAGGTCCCCATTCCACGTGCGACGACAGCCGCGTGGGATGTCATGCCGCCGCGGGCGGTCAGGATACCCCGCGCGACATTCATACCGCCTATATCCTCGGGGCTCGTTTCGATCCGGCACAGGATCACGGTCTTACCGTCCTCCGCCCAGGCTTCCGCCTCATCCGCGCTGAACACCACCTGCCCGGTAGCGGCGCCGGGAGAAGCCGGAAGGCCAACCGCGAGCCTGTCGGCTTTCTTTTCCGCGGCCTCCACGAACACGGGATGCAGTAATTGATCGAGGCTGCCGGGATCCACTCTCATAATGGCCTCTTCCCTGGATATCATCCCTTCCTTCGCCATATCCACCGCTATCTTCACTGCCGCCGCGGCGGTCCGCTTTCCACCACGCGTCTGGAGGATGTAAAGCTTGCCTTTCTCGATGGTGAACTCGAGGTCCTGCATATCCCTGTAAATCCTCTCCAGCTTCTTCCTTATTCCGAGCAGTTCCCTGTAGGAGCGCGCGTCAACGCGAGACAGCGTGGATATCGCCCGGGGCGTACGGATCCCGGCCACCACGTCCTCGCCCTGGGCATTCATGAGATACTCCCCGTAGAACCTGTTCTCGCCCGTGGCGGGGTTGCGCGTGAAAGCGACTCCCGTACCCGAATCCTTTCCCAGGTTCCCGAACACCATCGCCTGGACATTGATGGCCGTTCCGAGGAGGCCCTTGATATCGTTAATCTGCCGGTACTTTACCGCCCGCGGATTGTTCCACGAGCCGAAGACCGCGTCTATGGACCTCTTGAGCTGAACCGTGGGATCGTTCGGAAAATCCTCGCGCGTGTGTTTCTTGTAGATCTTCTTATAGGCCGCGACGACCTCCTGGAGGTCCCCGGCCGAGAGATCCGTGTCCTGCTTCGCCCCGCGCTTACTCTTTACCCGGTCGAGGGCGTGCTCGAACTCGTGATGCGGCACACCCATGACCACGTCCCCGAACATCTGTATGAAGCGCCTGTAGGCATCCCACACGAACCGGGGGTTGCCCGTCAGCTTCATAAGGGCTGTCATGGAGTCCGGATTAAGGCCGAGGTTGAGGACGGTATCCATCATGCCGGGCATCGAAACCGCGGCGCCCGAGCGAACGGAGACAAGGAGGGGATTCCTGGAGCCTCCCAGCTTCTTCCCGGTAAGCCTCTCGAGCTTCCGGAGGTTTCTCTCAACCTCCCCGGCCAGGCCCTCAGGCCACCTGCCCTTCCCGATGTAATACTGGCGGCACGCCTCCGTGGTGATGGTGAAGCCGGGCGGGACCGGGAGGCCGGCGCTGTTCATCTCGGCGAGGTTGGCCCCCTTGCCCCCAAGGAGGTCCTTCATCCCGCTGTTACCCTCGGACTTCTTGCCCCCGAAGAAATACACGTACCTTTTTTTCATAAACGGACTCCTTGTAATGGCTGCACGGAAGAAAACCCGACTGAAGCTACCACAGTAATTTTACGGGAGGCAAGCAAAATATACCCCCCTTTGCCTATCATTTTAACCGGGTTTACAGGCGTTCTGGACGGGATTCCGGCCCTCATCGACGGCCCTTCCCGCAGCCGGGCACCATGCCATCAACCTCGTCTTCATCCTTCTCCCGCTCTCGGCTTCGAATATGGCCGAGGATAACGCGACGAGTTCACTCAACTGTTCCGCCGGCGGAGACAGGGCGTCCGGCCCCGGCCCCCCGGGGGAGAGAATGCGATCGATGAGGGCCGCCGTCCCCCCGGACACGGCTGCCGCAGGCCGGGACAAGCACCCCTTGCAGCGAAAGGACGCCCCGTCATAAAATCGCTCCCCTTCGAGCCTCTCCCCGCACTCTGCGCAGCTCGAATACCGGGGGAAAATTCCGAGCACAGACAGGAGCCGCGGGGCGAAACAAGCCGCGACCTGCACGGGCCTATCGCTGGCATTAAGGGCTGCAAGCGATTGAACGAGGAGGGCGTAGAGGGAGCCATCGGGGGCCTCGGGCAAGGTGAGGCCGTCGACAATCTCCGCGATGTAAGAGGCGGCGACGATACGGTCGAGATCATCCCGTATTCCCCCGTATGACCCAATAGTATCGCACTCCTTGACGATGTGAAGGTCGCCTCTTCCATGGTAGAAGAGGATGGAGTTCCGCATGAAGAGGTCGAGCTTCCCCCTGAGGGGGCTGCCGCGCCTCAGGGCGCCCTTGGCGATAACCCGGACCTTGCCGAAGCGATCCGTAAAGAAGGTCGCGATAAGGCTCGTATCGGAAAAGAGGCGCCGCCTGATAACCACACCCTCGGCTTTTCGGATATCGACCATCTACTTAACAATACCCATATATTTCAGCTCTCTGCACTTATCCCGGCTTCGCCGGGGACTTTTGCCACTAAGACACCAAGGCACAAAGGTATGGAAATATGGAAACAAGGTAATATGAAAATAAATTTCAGCCATTGTTCACCAGTCAGTTATTTCCATACTTTCATATTTCCATATTTTTTTCGTGTTTTCGTGCCTTTGTGGCTAGTTTAAATAACAAATTCCTATACTATCGAGTTAGGCAAGAGCATTGGCGCAAGGTACCTGGAACAATAAAATAGATCAAAAACCAAAAATCAAATGTTTACGTTGCTTCAATCTCTGTTTCCCTCTCAATTTTAGCCGGCGAGACGGCGCCTCCGGAGATCACCATCTTCATGCCTTCCTCGACGGTGATATCGAGCTCGATGACGTCCTGCTTCGGCACGACTATAAGCATCCCCGAGGTGGGGTTGGGGCTCGTCGGGAGAAAAACGTTGACCATCGTTTGGGACATCTTGTCCTGGATCTCCCCGCGGCTCTCGGCAGTCTGGAAACCGATCACGAAGAGGCCCTTTCGCGGATACTCGATCAGGACAACCTTCCTGAAGACGGTCTTGTGCTCGCCGATAAACGCCTCCCCGATCTGTTTTACGGCCAGGTAAACTCTATTGAATATGGGGATGCGGACGACGATCCACTCGCCGAGAGCGATGATCTTCCTGCCGATAACATTTCGCGCCACCGCCCCCACGAAAATAATGAGAGCCACAAGCCCGGCAAGGGTCAACACCCTGACCAGAAGGCGAATTATCGTCGATTCAAGGTAAGCGGGCGGGATGAACCTGATAAAAAGATTCGTCGACGTGCTGAAGAGCCACCATACCACGATCACGGATACCAGCAGCGGCAATACAATGAGAAGTCCGGTGAAAAAATAATTCCTCAACCGCCTCTTCAAATTCACTTTAATCACCATACCTCACCAGTAACCGTTTTTCAGTACGCCAGGAGCTTTAGGATAAAGACCGTCGCCGTGACCCCGATAGCGGCACCGAGGACGGTCTCTCCCAGGGAATGAATTCCGCTCGATATCCTCCCCTGAACGACGAGGACAGCCAGGACAAGCGAGAGGACGATTATGAATACGGTGAAGTGGGGAGAGATACCGAGGGAGGTCATCGACCACCATATGACGGTCCAGATGGAGAAGGCGATACCGGAATGGAGGCTCGGCATGCCGCCCCTGATCTGAGGTCCGCTCCTGAAATATATTTTGAACATCATCGCGAGCAGGATCACGATAATAAGGCATACGAAGGAGAGGTACCAGTGAGAGGCCTTTATCCCTGCGGCCCCGACCTCGATCGGCCCCGCAAGCATAACCGAGAGGCGGCTGATAAAAAGGATGTAACCCACGATGACCGCGTTAATCGCCGAGAGAAGGACGGCCCCCGCGCACACATCCTTCACGATCCTCGCTATTGGATGATATGTCTCGCTGATCATGTCCATCGTGTGCTCGATTCCCGTGTTGAGCATCTCGGCGATGAGAACGAGGGCTATTGAAAAACAGAGGACCATGAGCTCCACGGCGTTGAGGTTCAAAAATATCCCGAGGAGGAGGACGGCAAGAGCGCAGAGGAAGTGTATCCTCATGTTCCTCTGCGTCTTGAGCACGTAGAGGATTCCCTCTATCGCGCAGTTGAAGCTCTTCAGCAAGTTATGGTTCGCCATACCCTTTTCCCCGCCGATTTCAGGAGTGCTTCCTCCCTGGCCTTCATGCGGGCTCCCTTCTCTCCCCCCTCGTCGTAGCCCAGGAGGTGCAATATGCCGTGAATGAGACAGCGCGAGATCTCGCTATCGGGGCTTGCGCCGAACCTCTCCGCGTTGAGCAGGGCCTGCTCGGTGGAGATCACGACATCACCGAGGACCCCCCCTCCGGCGTCCTCGCCCTCATCCATCGAAAACGCAATGACATCCGTCGGCATGTCCCTTTTGAGATACAGCGTGTTCATAACCCGTATCTTCGCATTGTTGACGAAGTAAAGCGAGAGCTGGCAGGAAGCCGGGCGCCCCTCCCGCTCCAGGACAAACCTCGAGAGGGCCGTAATACCCTCCCTATGAAGCTTTACCCTTCTCTGGCCGTTTCTTATCAGCACCTCCGCCATCATCACCACGCTCCTTATCCGGGTACCTGACCCTGCTGTGGAATATACCGTTCAATATGAAGGCAAACCGCTCACCTATAAGCTTGAGATCTCTCAACGTGAGGTCGCATTCGTCGAGCTGATGCTCCGCGAGACGGTCGTTTATAATATCGTGGACCATCTTCTCTATGCTCTCGGGAGAGACATCCGAGAGGGAGCGGGACGCCGCCTCGACCCCGTCCGCGAGAAGCAGTATCGCCGTCTCGTTGGATTGGGGCTTTGGGCCGGCATATCGAAAATCCTCCTCATTGACAGGCGTTGAGCTTCCGCCTTCGTTCTCCGCCTTCACGTAAAAATAGTAGACCAGCGAGGTGCCGTGATGCTCCCTGATGCCGGCAACAATCAGCTTTCCGAGCTTGTGCTTCCGCGCCAGCTCCACGCCCTCCTTGACGTGGGCGATGATTATAAGGGAGCTCATCTCCGGGTTCATCGCATCGTGCTTGCTCTTCCCGGTCCACTCGTTCTCCGAAAAGTACTCGGGCTTGCCCAGCTTGCCTATGTCGTGAAAATACGACGCGACGCGCACCTGGAGGGCGTTCGCCCCGACCGCCTCGGCGGCCGACTCCGCCAGATTGGCGACCATCAGGCTGTGGTGGTACGTCCCGGGCGCCTCGAAAACCATCCTCTTGAGAAGCGGATGGTTGAGGTCCGAGAGCTCGACCAGGCTGACATCCGTGGTGATATTGAAGACACCCTCGAAGACGGGAAGGAGGGTCATGGCTATGAATACCGAGAGGACGCCCGTTACTACCCCTCCCCCGAGCTGGTAATACATCTGCCTCCCGGGAAGAAGGCCGGTCATCATGCATGCCGCCAGGATAATTATAAAATACGTCACACCTATGACCAGGCCGCTCTTGACCATCTGCGACCTGCGCCTCACGCCCGCGACGCTGTAACATGCCATTATCCCTCCCATGACGCTCACGAGGAGGAAGGAGAGATCGAACCCCCTCATGATACCCACGATAATGGCCAGCACTGTAATCATGAAGAGCGACAGACTCCTGTCCAACAGCATGGCCACGAGTATGGCGGCGACGGGGATGCTTATCGTTGAAAGGTAATAGAACATGTGTTTCCAATCGCTGGTGATGCGCCACAGCGGGATCAGGATAAGGATCCTCGCCAGGAGGACCGCACCGGCAATCAACACGCCGAGGAGCAGCAGCCTGGAATTCAATCCGTAGATAACGCTCTGGTACCGCTTGAGGTAGATCGAGCTCGCGAGAAGAAGGGCGGCTACCAGGAAAGAGACGCCGGCAATGTAAAACCATCTCTTCTCGAGCTTCCGGGCAAACCTCTCCCTCAACGCGTCGTGATAGGCCTTGAGAACGTAGAGGTCCTTCGCGGTCACCTCGTTGCCGCGCTCTATTATCTTTTTCCCTTTCTTCACGAGCGTCGGGGGCACAACGACCGCGTCCCTGGCCATGGAACGCCGGACCTCCGTCTCCGCCTGATCGAAAGTCATGTTGGCGCCGGCGATGGATTTCACCACGTTGAAGCATACCTCCCGCCCCCGGGCCCAGCCGGGGGCATCCTCTTTGACCAGGGTCTCCAGGAGGGCGTCAATATCACCCGCGCCGGCCACACCCGACGCCCCGACCTCGCTCTCCGCGCCTTCGCCATCGATGAGGATGATCCGCTCTCCGAGAATGGCCCTGTCGCCGGAGCGGATGATAGGGATCGCTCGCAGGCGCTCGATAACGGCTGTCATCGCCTTGAACATGCGGTCCCTCTTCCAGGTCTTGAGCAGCGTCTCCGCGTCATCTCTCGAAAGCTCTATGGCCGAGCCCTCAATGATCCTGTCCACCATCAAGCCCGACGACAGCTCTTTATCCTGCGATACCTCGTCGATCATCGCGAAGAGGTCCTCGACACCCTTCCTCCCGTCGTCGAGATGCTTCGTGTCCAACCGGAAAACGGGGAGGACGGCGCCGGACGCCCTCTGACGTATCTCATCGGTCTTCTCACTATCAACGTAATCATAGTCGATATCCACGATGACATCGGCCTGGGCCGGCTGCCCCTCGTAAAACTCCGACTCCTGCCGGTAAATAACCTTCCCGGAGCACATGATCGCAACTATCGCAACGGCGCACGCAACGCCCAGGGGGAGCTTCAGGAACACGCTCTTCTCGAGGAGATCCCCAATACTGCCCGCGTCGTGCCTCCTTCTGCCCAGCAGACTCACCTCCCGCCCCCCTGGTTCCCGTTCCTCTCGTACGCCCTTATGATATCCTGGACCAGATCGTGCCTGACGACGTCCTTCTCGTTGAAATAGATAAACGATATCCCGTCGATCCCAGCGAGTATGGACTGGACCACGATGAGGCCGGACGGCTTGTGCTGGGGGAGATCGACCTGCGTGATGTCCCCGGTAATAACGGCCCTGGAATCGAACCCGAGCCTCGTGAGAAACATCTTCATCTGCTCGGAGGTGCTGTTCTGCGCCTCATCGAGGATAATGAAGGAATCGTTCAGCGTCCTCCCCCTCATGTAAGCCAGCGGAACAACCTCTATGACGCCCCTGTCCATGCACTTCTGGATCTGATCAATGTCCATCATATCGTACAGGGCGTCGTAAAGGGGCCGGAGGTACGGCGCGACCTTTTCCTTGAGATCTCCGGGAAGATAACCGAGCGTCTCGCCGGCCTCGATCGCCGGGCGGACCAGGATTATCCTGCTGACTTTTTCGGACCGGAGAGAGGAGACGGCCATGGCCATAGCGAGATACGTCTTGCCCGTTCCCGCCGGGCCTATGCCGAAAACGATATCGTGCCCCCTTATCGCTTCAACATAGGCCCTCTGGCCGGGCGTCCTGGGGCTGATGTACCTCTTCTTCCTGGACATAACCTCTATCCTGTCACCGATCACCTCCCGTGCAGCCCCGGGCCTGCCCTCCGCCACGGCATCGAGCGCCGCGACGAACTGCTCCGGCGCGATGGTATGCCCGTCGGCAACCATTGCCATGAGCTCCCCGAAAAGCTCTAGCCCCCTCGCGACACCCTTCTCGCTTCCCATCAGCTTTATGACGCCCCCGCGGGAAACGATCCTGATGCCCAGGCGCAACGCCGCCATCTCCAGGTTTTTCTCGTCGCTGCAATAGACAGCCAGGGCTGATCTCCCGTTTGAAAATTCAATCGTCTCGGTGGGCATCGGTCAATCCACGGTCCGTATATGGAGCTCCTTAAGCTGTGCCGGGGAGACGGGGGAGGGCGAGCCCGTCATCGGACATGACGCCCTCTGGGTCTTCGGGAAGGCGATAACGTCCCGGATACTGCTCTCACCAAGCATCATCATGACTATCCTGTCGAGGCCCGGCGCGATACCGGCGTGGGGCGGGGCCCCGTACTGGAGCGCGTCGATGAAGAAGCCGAACCGCTCCCTGATATCCGTCTCGCTCAACTGCAGAAGCTGGAAGACCTTCTTCTGCACGTCGCCGCGGTGAATCCTCACGCTGCCGCTGGCCACCTCGACGCCGTTCAGCACGAGGTCGTAGGAAAGGGAGCGGACCTTGAGGGGCTCCTTCTCCAGAAGCTCTATATCCTCCGTCCTCATCCCCGTGAAAGGGTGATGCTCACTCTCGTACCGCTCCTCCTCCTCGTCGAATGAGAAGAGGGGAAAATCGACCACCCATAAGAATGCAAAAACCCCCTTTTTTGCCAGGTCGAGCTCCGCGCCGGCCCTGCTTCTCAGAGCTGCAAGTGAATCGTAGACGTCTGATTTTTTACCCGCACAGATGAGGATGAGGTCTCCGTCCCGTGAGGAGAGGCTCGACACGATCTTGCCCAGGTCTTCGCCGACGAAGTGCTTCGCGACTCCGCTGGCGGCCACTCCCTCCCGCACCTTCATCCATGAGAGACCGCCACCTCCCCTCTCCCTCACGAAATCCACCAGGCCGTCCAGCTGCTTTCTCGAGAGAGAGCCCCAGCCGGGGACGGATATAGCCCTTACGACCCCGCCGGCTTCCACGGCGTTCATGAACGGCGCGAAACGCGAGCGCGCGGCGATTTTTGATATATCATGGAGCTCCACGCCGAACCGCGTATCGGGTTTGTCGGTGCCGTACCGCTCGAAAGCCTCGGCGTAGGAAAGACGCGGGAACGGAGTCTTCACCTCGCGGCCTATGCCATCCCTGAACATGCTCGCCATGAGTCCCTCGACGAGCCCGTATATATCCTCCTCGTCGACAAAGCTCATCTCGATGTCGATCTGGGTGAACTCGGGCTGGCGGTCCGCCCGCAGGTCCTCGTCCCTGAAGCACTTGGCTATCTGGAAGTATTTATCGAGCCCGCCGATCATCAGGAGCTGCTTGAGCAGCTGCGGGGACTGCGGCAGCGCAAAGAACTCTCCAGGGCTGACGCGGCTGGGGACGAGGTAATCGCGCGCGCCCTCCGGGGTGCTCTTGCTAAGTATCGGCGTCTCGACCTCGATAAAGCCCCGGCCGGAGAGGAAGCGGCGGGCGGCGAGGATGACGCGGTGCCGCACCTCGAGAGCGTTATACATCTTCGGCCTCCTCAGGTCGAGATACCTGTACCTGAGCCTGAGCTCCTCCTCTACTCCGACACTGTCCTCTATGGGAAACGGGGGCGTCCTCGCCTCGTTTAAAATCTCCAGGCTCGAAGCGACGACCTCGACCCCGCCCGTCTCCATCTTCGGGTTCTCGGTGCCCTCGGGGCGTTTACGGACCGCGCCCTTAACGGCGATAACATACTCCGCCCTCAGCTTCTCTGCCGACGCGTGGGTCGCCGCGCTCGCCTCGGGAGTGAAGACGACCTGGGTCAAGCCGTACCGGTCCCGCACGTCTATGAAGATGAGCCCGCCGTGATCGCGCCTCCTTTTGACCCAGCCGTTCAGGACGACCTCCTTGCCCGAATCGGCGAGCCTCAGCTCCCCGCACGTATGCGTCCTCTTCATGAACATATCGCTTTAATCCTTTCGACGGCCTCGACGAGGAGGATTTTCTCCTCTTCTCCCGTAAGCATATCTTTAATCTTCGCCGACTTCCCCGCCAGCTCTTCCTCCCCGATAATAATAACGAGCCTGAATCCGCGCTTGTTCGCCTGCCTCAGCTGCGCCTTGAGGCTCCCGTCGAAGTAATCGGTATCCGCATGAATGAACGCCTGCCTGAGCTCGTACATGAGCTTGAGCCCCCGCTCCCTCGGCCTGTCGCCGAGAAGGGCCAGGAAAACCGCGGGCGGACCCTGCATCCCGCAGCGCAGGTCCTGCTCCTTCATGACCGCGAGAACCCTCTCCATCCCGGTCCCGAACCCCACGCACGGCGTCGGGCGGCCGCCCAGAAGCTCCACCAGGCCGTCGTATCTGCCGCCTCCCCCGACGGCGTTCTGCGCGCCGAGCTCACCGCTGACCACCTCGAAAGTGGTCCTGGTGTAATAATCGAGTCCCCGGACGAGCTTCCCGTCTTTTACGAAGGGAACATCCAGAAGCTCGAGGAGGGAGAGGACCCGCCTGAAATGGCTCCCGCACCCCTCGCACAGGTTATCGTCGATGAACGGGCCGTCCGACAGGAGCTCCCGGCATTTCTCGTTCTTGCAGTCGAAGAGCCGCAGGGGATTTTCCCCGTACCTCCTCCTGCAATCCTCGCAGAAGAGGTTGAGCGCCGGCGACAGCGCATCGCGCAGTTTTTCCCTGAAGGCGCCGCGGCACGAGGAACAGCCGACCGAGTTGACCCTGAGAACAAGCTCTTCCAGACCGAGAACGGCGTAGATATCCATGAGAAGCCTCATGACCTCTGCGTCGAGCGACGGGTCGGCCGAGCCGATAGCCTCGACGCCGAACTGGTGGTGCTGCCTGTACCGCCCCGACTGCGGCCTCTCGTAGCGGAATATGGGCTCCATGTAATATAGCTTGGTAAGGCCGGGGCGCTTGTCGAGCCCGTGCTCTATATAGGCCCGTACCACGGGGGCGGTCTCCTCCGGCTTCAGTGTCATCGACCGGCCGGCCCTGTCCTCGAAGGTGTACATCTCCTTCTTCACTATGTCGGTCGCCGCGCCGATGGACCTGGTGAAGAGTTCCGTCCGCTCGAAGACCGGCGTCTTGATTAACCCGTAGCCGTAGCAGCGCGCCCGCTGCGCCATGATAGAGCCCACCCGCTCCCACTCCTCCGAAACGGGAGGGAAAGTATCGGCAGTCCCCTTCGGTGCCTTTATCTTCATCGTAAATTAGGCTCGCAAATTTATTATTTATACTTTAACACGAACTCCTGAAAATCAACCACAGATAAGAGAGCGCCCCCATTTTATCCTTCAATTATCATGTCGACAGTAAAACGTAGCCACGGCTTCTCTTGGATCCGGCATTCATTGACGGAAGCCGTGGCCATAAGAAATCGGGAGATTTTTAAGGAATAGGGCTGCAATATTCATCCGCGTGAATCGTCATCGTGCATCACCTCCACAATGTACCAGACACCATACTATTGATTTGGATAAAAAACGGCTACTTAAAAAACTCTCATAAGTACACTATTTTTATTTGTTCACTATACTGAGACATGGTATGTTAATATAGAAGTTGGGTTAATTCGAGGACCATCACATAATATACTGTGATGCAACGCAAAACGATGCTATGTACATTTAACCAGTATGTTCACGATATATGTACGCTGGTGAATAGTATACACGCCTGAGGGGGAGCAAAGCTATGCAAACCGATAGAATGGATATAGTAATATTAAAGAAAGCCCTGGGAATATTTATAAAGACTACCAAGCTAGTTGTTGATCAAACCGCTCAAAGAACTGCCTGCGATGCAACCATCGGTCCAGATGCACTTATACGAATCGCCTTCCAAGACATGGAGCGGCATTTCGCGGTCAAGGTTAAAAAAAGGCTTACACGTGCTGCGATGGGAATTGCTGTTCAACAACTAAGGGAATATGAGCAAAAGGGGCTTCTTGTCACAAGGTACGTGACACCCCAAATGGCAGACCTTTTAAAAGAAATGGATATCCCATTCATCGACACGGTTGGTAATGTGTACATTAACGAACCGCCCCTGTATATTTTTATCAAAGGAAATAAACTCCGTGCTCCCTATCAACACGCTCCTCTCCCGGCCCGCGCGTTTCGACCAGCAGGGCTGAAAGTGGTTTATGCGCTCTTATGCAATCCCGGTCTGGAAAATGCCCCATTGCGTGAAATCGCCAGAGAAGCGGCTGTTGCGCTAGGGACTGTTGGAATAGTAATAGGCAGCTTAAGGCAAATGGGCTATTTGATTGTGATGGGGACCCGAGGGCGACGCCTGACTCGGAAGGATAATTTATTAACAAGATGGGTAACCGCATATCCCGAGCAGTTGAGACCCAAACTAATACTAGGACGTTACAGGGCTGAAAATTATGATTGGTGGAAGAATGCTGATCTAAACCAATTTAAGGCCTACTGGGGAGGGGAAATTGCTGCTGCAGTGCTTACAAAATATTTAAAACCTCAAAATGCAATAATATACACCCACCACCCATTAGGCAATTTCCTTTTGAATAACAGGATCAAAAAAGACCCCAATGGGAATATTGAGATTCTAAAGGTATTTTGGAAGTTTAAATATCTTTGGCAGTATCCCAACTTGGTTCACCCTATCCTTGTTTACGCAGATCTGCTCGCTACTGGTGATAGAAGAAATATCGAAACAGCAAGGATCATATATGAACAAAAAATTAAAAGAAGGCTTAGTCGCGACAGAACAATTTAAACCTACCAATCATACCCAAAGGCTTCTTTATGAAGATAAGATCCTTATTGACTTAGTTCCATTTGGCGCTATTGCCGGGAGCGATAGATCCGTTTCCTGGCCACCAGAACACACAACAAGAATGAATGTCCTCGGATTTGAAGATGCATATAGACACTCAGTAGCAATCAGATTGAGATCAAATCCCGCTTTTGATACCCTTCGTGTACTTCGTGATTAATCCCTATTTTATTTACCAATACAGAACCGTGAGAATATCCTGTCCAGGATGTCGCCGGTGACCTTCCTGCCGGTTATCCTGTCCAACCCGTCGAGTGCCCCCTTGAGGTCCATTGCAGTAAATTCACCCGAGGTCCCCGCCGCGGCGGATGACCGCGCCTCACGGAGACGGCCGAGGGCCGCCTCCAGATGCTTTCTTTGCCGTTCGCTTACGGCGATCCTCGATTCAGGCCCGGCCCCTTCCCAGACAGCGTCCCGCATCGCCTTTTTAAGCTCCGCCATACCTCTCATCGACTCCAGCGATGTCTTAACAGCCTTTTCATGACACAGAAGTACCGCCAGTTCTTCGATGTCGATCTTCTCCGGGAGGTCGACCTTGTTAAGCACCACAACCGTCTTCTTGTTTCGAACTTTCTCTATTATCTCCCTGTCCTCGTCCGACAGGGGAATGGAGGCATCGAACACCAGTATAATGATCGTTCCCTCTTCGATGGAGGCCTCTGTCCTCTTCATTCCCTCAATCTGAATGATGTTACCGGCCTTTCCCAAACCGGCGGTATCGACCAGCGAGAGAGGGATGCCGTCGATGGCGACTATCTCCTCTATCGTATCCGTCGTCGTTCCGGGGATGGAGGTCACGATCGCCCGTTTCTCCTGAAGGAGCGCGTTGAGGAGGCTGGACTTGCCGACGTTCGGCTTTCCGGTGATAACGACCTTAACGCCCTCACGCAGTACCCTTCCCTCCCTGGCCGTCGAGATGAGGAACTCGACATCCCGGATAACCGAATCGATCCTCGCGGAGAGTTCACCGGCCGGGGGCGCCTCCAGTCCCTCCTCCGGGAACTCTATATCGGCCTCGACAGCGGTGAGGACAACCATGATATTCTCCCTGATCGCCTGGATCCGCTCTGAGAGCGCTCCATCGAGGAGTCGGAGAGCCAGACCACGTGCCCTGTCCGTCTTCGCCCTGATGAGATCTATGACGGCCTCGGCCTGAACGAGATCTATCCTGCCGTTGAGGAAGGCGCGCTTTGTAAATTCGCCCGGCTCGGCGAGACGCGCGCCGGAGTCCAGGAGGAGCCCCAGTATACGGTGTGTGACGAGCGTTCCGCCGTGGCAGCTTATCTCCACCACGTCCTCGCCGGTGTAAGAAGCCGGGGCCCTGAAGACCGTCAGGAGAACGCCGTCGATCCTCTCACCGTTCACCTCGATATACCCGAAATGAACCGTGTGGGACGGGACCATGGAAGGCTTCTTCCCCGCCGGAGACGAAAAAACTACGTCCGCAATCTCAAGGGAGCGGGGACCGCTCATTCTCACCACGGCTATCCCCCCCTCCCCGGCAGCGGTGGATATTGCGACTATCGTGTCTTCCCGCGGAACCATAAAACTCATTGTAGCACCTGCAATAAAAATGAAAACCGCGGAATATACAGGAAGTTACGAAAAAACGGGAGAGAGCCACACAGTTTACTAGCTATAGCTTACTCGAAACCCTTTTCGAGTTGGGTATAGCTAGTGCTTCTTCACGGGAAGCGGGGGGCCCGTCGTTCCCCGCCTCACCAGCCACTGCTGGAGGATGCCGAGGAGGGTGCTCACCGTGAAATAGAGGACGAGCCCGGACGGCATGTTGTAGAAGAGGACGCCGAATATGATCGGCATCATCGTGCTCATCATCTTCTGCTGCTGCGCCGCCTGGGCGCCCCCTCCCCCCATGCCCGCGGGCGACATCTTCTGCTGGAGGACGAATACCACGAGCATGAGGATGGGCAGCAGGTTGATGTTATTGCCGATGATGGGCAGGCTCTGCTGAAGGGTATAGATGGCGTCAGGCTCCGATAGGTCCTTTATCCATAGGAAGTGGGCACCCCACAGCATGACGGAGCTTCTCAGCGTCTGGAAGAAGGCGATCAGTATGGGCATCTGGAGAAGCATCGGGAAGCAGCCGCTCATCGGGTTGACTCCGTGTTTCTTGTACAGGGCCATCGTCTCGGCCTGCAGCTTCTTCGCATCCTTCTTGTACTTCTCCTTGAGCGGCTCCAGGAGCGGGGCGAGATCCTGCATCTTCTTCATCGATTTGAAGCTCTTCTGGTTCAGCGGGAACAGGACTATCCTGATTGCTATGGTGAGCAGGATGATGGCGACGCCGTAGTTGCCGCAGATGCCGTAGAAAAATTTAAGGCTCGCGAGGATAATCTTGCTCAGGGGCCCGAAGAACCCGAACCCCATCACGTCGCCGAGCGGCGGCTCCATGGATTTCAGCAGGTCATAATCCTTGGGGCCCGCGTATAACCTGAAGCTGTAGGCGACCTCCCTGTCAGGTGCGATCTCCGGGAGTTGCATGCCGAGGCCGGACATGGCGCTCGACCTGGGCGCGTCCGCTGGCACAGGGTACGTCCCGTAAAAAACGCGGCGGGACGGCACCTCCGGGATCATGACCAACGCGAAGAAACTGTTCTTCGCAGCAACCCACGAGGCCTCTGCCGGCTCGCTGCCTATCGCCCCCTTGAGCTTCTTCAGGCGGCCCTCCTTGAGCCTTTTTACCTTCTCCCCGGTGAAGTAATCGACGCCCAGACTGGCATACCTGCCAGTCTTAAGGCCGAAGACGGTCCCGCATACGGCGTCTATTTCACCGACGGGAAGAAACTCGCCGGAGGCGTTTCTTAAGGCCAGGTCCATTGTAATGACGTACGGCTCGTCGGAAAACCCTATCCTCTTCGTGATCTCCAGCCCATTTTCCGTGCAGACCTTGTATGTCACGCTCCTGGCCGTGGCTTCTCCCGCGGCGTATTTCAGCCGTGCGGACTTACTGAGGGCGAAGGGGCGAAACTCCGGCAGCGTCTCCTCGACCAGGTCGTAGGACTCCTTCTTCACGACTCCCGACCTCTTGAGAACCACCTTCCTTACCGTCCCCCCGACGTCGGAGAGCTCCACCCTCATCTCATCCGATTCGATATAAACGATCTCCTCGGGGGGCAGCTCCTCTTCCACCAGGGCCTGCGGCGCCGCGACGGAAGGCGGCGCCGTTTCAACTGCCTCCCGCGCCCAGGCCTCGGGGACCGGGGTCGGCGGCTGCAGCGGGGGGGATTCCCTCTTCGGCGGCTTGACGACGAAGGTGGTCCAGACGAAGACCACGACGATAGAAATCATCAATGCAAAGATAAGGCGCTTTTCCATGTCTTCCTATTTCTCGGGTGCCGGGTCGTACCCTCCGGAGAAGAGGGGGTTACACCTCAAAATTCTCAGGATGCCGAGCCACACTCCCCTGGCCGCTCCCCGCGACCGGACGGCGTCGATCATGTACTGTGAACAGGATGGGAGAAACCTGCACCTCGAAGGAAACAGCGGAGAGATGCATAACCGGTAAATCCCGAGAATCCATATTATTATCGCCGACAATATCACTTACAGGCTCCAGCTTGCCCGAGCAGCTTCACCAGGCTGGCCTCCACGAGTGAGAGACCGGCTCCAGCGATCTCCTTCCTCGCCACGCATACTATCCACACGGCGGCGGAGAGTCGGTCACGGTTCAGCCTCAAAGCCTCGCGAATAAGCCTTTTTGCGCGGTTCCGGCTGACAGCGTTTCCGACGCGTCTCCCTACGCTGACTCCCGCGCGCGGGACATCGTCAGGCGAGGGAAGGAGATAGATAGAGAGGCACTCACCGCGGTATCTCGTTCCCGCCTCGCAGACCCTTCGGAACCGTGAAGCCTTCCGCAATTTCTCCCACCGGGCCCCGCCAGTCACTCCGCGGCGATCCTCTTTCTTCCCTTCTGCCGCCGCCTCTTGATTATCGCCCTGCCATGGCGGGTTCTCATCCTGACAAGGAAGCCGTGTTGCCTTTTTCTTTTCAACCTTGATGGTTGATAGGTTCTTTTCATTGTGCTAGCGTAACCCTTTATCTACTGGAAAGGTTGGGAGATTATTATAACGGTTAGCGGGCCGTCAACACACTTTTTTTTAAAATAATGCTTGCGATGAAATTTTAGCTGTTCTATACTCCCGGTGCCGCGGGCGCAAGAAGTGAGAAGGGCTGTGGATAAGTTGTTTATAACTATCGAGATATTCACAGAAAAAAACAGGCCGGGAAAGTCACCAACTCTCCCCCGCCGGCGTGAACTTGACAAATACGGCTTGAATGTAATCGATAAAGGTTATCCGGTATTATTAATATGTTGATTTGCAGCGAGTTATTGAACGGGAAAATGGTATTTCCATCCTTTGCCGACGCTGTTACCGGCGAATTACCGTCGGTAAAAAATCATAAACAAAAACCGGTTACCGGCAGGCATGGAACAGGCTGTGGATAACTTCATCATCCCAGGGGGTATACGGTGAACGCAGAAGTCGCCAAACTGTGGAGGAACGCACAAGAGCGCTTACGGGAAAGAGTAACAAACCAGGAGTATGAAACCTGGATACAGCCCATCAGGGCGGTGTCCGGGGACAAAAAGAGAATCGTACTGGGCGTGCCGAGCAAGTTCTTCCAGGAATACTTCTCCGAGCGCTACCTGAAAGACGCCGGTGAAATCGCCGCCGAAATCAGCGGGAACAACGTGCATTTCGATTTCACAATCAGGGAAAAAACTCCCGCACCCCGCGGCAGGGCGCGGTCGCCGAGAAGGCGCGCCCTCTTCTCGGTCGAGACCAACTTCAATCGGAAATACACCTTCGATTCGTTCGTCATCGGCCCGAGCAACCACTTCGCCCACGCCGCCTGCACCGCTGTCGCCAACTCACCGGGAAAAGCCTACAACCCCCTCTTTATCTACGGCGGCGTGGGACTGGGTAAAACACACCTCATGCAGGCCATCGGTCACCACGTGCTCAGGCAGCCGGACAAGCGCGTATACTACATAACGAGTGAAAAATTCACGAACCAGCTCATCAACGCGATCCAGAACAGGTCGACGGTAAAATTCAGGAACAAGTACAGGAACCTGGATGTCCTGATGATCGATGATATCCATTTTCTCGGCGGCAAGGAGCAGACACAGGAGGAGTTCTTCCACACGTTCAACGAGCTGTACGATGCGCACAAGCAGATCGTTATCTCTAGCGACAGGACGCCGAAGGACATACCCAAACTCGAGGAACGGCTCGTCTCCCGCTTCGAATGGGGTCTGGTCACCGACCTCCAGGCCCCCGACATGGAGACACGAATAGCGATTCTCAGGAAGAAGGCCGAGGCGGACAACATAAGGCTCCCCGACGATGTCATCTTCTTCATTGCAGACAAGATCAAATCAAACGTCCGGAAACTGGAGGGCGCGCTCAACAGGATCATCGCGTTCTCATCCATTAAAAGTGTCGCGATCACCCTGCCTATGGTGGAAGACATCCTGCAGGAAATCATCACCGGAGAGGAGAGCCAGGTAATCAGCATAGAGCTCATCCAGAAAAAGGTGGCCGAGTACTATGATATCCGCATGGCGGATATGATGAGCAAGAGAAGGCCCCAGGCCATCGCCTTCCCACGGCAGGTGGCAATGCATCTCTCCCGGAAGCTAACAAACAAGTCGCTCCCGGAGATAGGAAACGCCTTCGGCGGTAGAGACCACACAACGATTATCCACGCCTGCAAACAGGTGGGATTGAAACGCGATAACGACCCTTCCCTGCGGCGGGCTATCGGGCTGATAGAGCGAAGGATAAGGACTTAGCGAGCTGTGGATAACTTGTGGACAAGCAGCGGAACCCGCGGGCCTTTTCAAACATGTTAAAAATACACACAGTTGTTAAAGTTAATCCACAGCTTATCCAGTGGTTCTTTTACAGATTCAAACCTGCTATGGGATCCGGATATCCACAAGACCTACTACTACTATTATTAAATAAAAATCAGAATAGTAGTAAAAGTAATACAATATAAAACTGTTGATAACAAATCGGGAGGAAGATTAATGAAGCTTAAATGCGAGAGAGAATCACTGCAGTCGATTCTCCACAGGGTGCAGGGTATCGTGAGCTCAAGAACCGCGATCCCCATTCTCGCCAACGTTATGCTGGAGGCCCGGGAAGGAGAGATCTCATTGACCACTACCGACCTTGATGTCGGGATCCGCTGCACATGCAGGGCGGAGGTAGAGGAAGCCGGTGCAACAACCATTCCCGTAAGGAGATTCTCCGGCATCGTGAAGGAGCTCAATCTGCCCGAGATAACAATCAAGGTCTCCGAGGAAAACGTCCTGGAGATACGGCACGGCAGGAGCTATTTCAAGATGCTGGGGCTGTCCGTTGACGACTTCCCGAAGCTTCCGGATTTTTCCGGCAAGGAGAGCTTCGATATGGAGCAGTGCGTATTTAAGGACATGCTGAGGAAGACGTCGTACGCCGTGAGCCAGGACGAGACGAGATACGCTCTGAGCGGGGTACTACTCGAGATCAAGGAGGATATGATTGTTGTTGTGGGCACGGACGGACGGCGGCTTGCCCTTATAGAGAAGCAGGGGGAGTTCGCGAGGGAATTCAAGAAGAACGTGATTATTCCCGGCAAGGCGGTGAACGAGCTCCTCAGGATCATGGGGGACGAGGGGACCATGAGCATCTCTTTTCTCCCGAACCAGGCCGGGTTTAGAATTGGAGCAACCCTTCTTACCACCAGGCTCATAGACGCCCATTTCCCGAATTACACCCAGGTTGTCCCAGGGGAGGCAAAGGAAAAGGTCGTGCTGAACCGGGAAGAGTTCCTATCGGCCCTCAGGCGCGCTGCGCTCCTGACGAGCGAAAGGTCTAATTCCGTGAAGATGCAGTTCAGCAAGCGGGGCCTCGAGATCACGGCTGTAAGCCCTGAAATAGGGGAGGCCAAGGAGGAGATCGATCTCGCTTACGAGGGGACTGAAATGTCGATAGCCTTCAACCCGTACTATATAATGGAGTGTCTCAGGAACCTGGACGACGAGGACATCATATTCGAGTTCACGGACCCTGCCAGCCCGGGCGTCATAAAAAACGAGCAGTCATTTCTCTATGTCATAATGCCCATGAGGGTCACGTGAAATACGGCCAGAAGTTGAAGGTTTCAAGTTAAAGGTCCTTCCTGCCTCGGAATTTCAAGAGCTTCCATACCGCCCGCCCTGGCCTCGGAGTCGACAGTTTGTACATCGAGGAGTTAAATATCAGGTGCTTCAGGAATTACGGCCTGGCAAGGCTCCATTTCGACCGGGGCATCAATTATATCATCGGGGGCAACGCCCAGGGCAAGAGCAACCTGATCGAGGCGATTTACTACCTTTCCACGGGCAGGTCTTTCAGGACCAACAGGATAGCGAACCTGGTCAAGTGGGGAACGCCGGCGTTCCAGTTGAAGGCGGGCATTACGCGCGGGGCGGGCATATCTTCCATCGGCCTGCTGTATCAGATCGGCAGGACATATTTGACGCTCGATGGAAGGAGAGCCCGGAGAATGGGGGAGCTCCTGGGCATCCTCAACGCGATTATCTTTTGCCCGGAAGACATCTATATTGTCAAGGGAAGCCCCTACATAAGGAGGCGTTTGGTAGACATCCATATTTCCCAGCTCTCTCCGCTATACCTTGGTTCGCTTGTGAGGTACGGGCGGGTCCTCAGGCAGCGCAACGAGGCGATAAGGAGAGGCGGGGGGAGACTGTCTCACTGGGACAGGCAGCTGGTGGAGAACGGCCTCGAGGTAATGAGGGCGCGCGCCCGGTATATCGAGAGGCTTAACGCGCTGGCTCAGGAGGCCTACGGGAAGATCAGGCCGGGCGAGGGACTGCTCATGAGGTACAAGTCTCTTTACTCGGACCTTGCTCCGGGAAAGGAGGAGCGGTGCTACCACGACGGGCTGAGGTCGGCCCGCGTCCACGATGAGAAAATGAAAGCAACGGCAGTCGGACCTCATAGGGATGATATCGTCATCACCATCGATGGACGTGATGCCCGCTGCTTCGCTTCGGACGGCCAGGGGAGGTCTGTTATTATAGCTCTGAAGATGGCCCAGTTCATGCTTGTGAAGGAGGTGGCGGGGGAGGCTCCCATTCTCCTCGTGGACGATCCGCTCGCGGAGCTGGACGCCGGGGGAAGGGGGGCAGTTCTCCCGTTTTTTACAGAGAGAGTGCAGTGTATCATTACGGCCACCGGTGAGGACGGGTTGCTTCCGGGGAAGCGTTTCATGGTAAAGGCGGGCAGCATCGAGGATGTTTGATAAAAATACACGGGAATATGAAATAAATAAGCTCGTTCTTTCTGGATTGAACAGCCTGTATGAAGTATAATAGAAAAAATGAAGGAGTAGAGTCCTTGGGCTCTGTTCTGCAATCCCTGCTCAGGGAACTCGGGCTCGAGCAGAGGGTTAAGGTCGGGCAGTTTTTCTCCCTGTGGGAAGAGATTGTCGGTGAGCAGATAGCCAGGCATGCGAGGCCCGTCGAATACAGGCGGGGGGTTATTGTGGTCAGTGTTGATGGTTCCTCGACGTGGCTTGCCGAGCTTTCACAGAATATGAAGCCGGAGATACTGAAGAAGCTGCGAAGCAGAGCGGGATCTCTCGTGATAAAGGATATAAAGTTCAGGATAGGGTAAGGGTATGAGCAAGTACGATGCCACAACGATCATTGTTCTGGAGGGGATAGAGGCGGTCCGGAAGCGTCCGGCGATGTACATAGGGGACACCGGACCGCGCGGGTTCCACCACCTTGCCTACGAGGTAGTGGACAACAGTATAGACGAGGCCCTTGCCGGTCACTGTTCCACCATTGATGTCGTCATACACGGGGATGGAAGCGTCAGCGTTACGGACGACGGTCGCGGCATCCCCGTGGATAGGCACAAGACCGAGAAGAAGCCGGCGGTAGAGGTGGTCCTCACCACCCTTCACGCCGGCGGCAAGTTCGACCATAAGACGTACAAGGTCTCCGGCGGCCTCCACGGAGTCGGTGTTTCCGTCGTGAACGCCCTCTCCGAGTGGCTGGAGGTCGAAGTCAGGAGAGACAAGAAGGTTTACCACCAGAAGTTCGCGAGGGGGAAGACCGCATCGAAGCTGACGGTCATAGGGAAGACGAAGAAGACGGGAACCAAGGTGACCTTCCTGCCGGACGAGAAGATTTTCGGGGACTGCGAGTTCAGCTTCGATGCGATTTCGAAAAGGCTGCGCGAGATGGCGTTCCTCAACCGGGGAGTGAAGATAACGCTCAACGACGAGAGAACGGGCAATGAGATCGAGTTCAGGTACAAGGGAGGCATTGCGGAATTCGTATCCTACCTCAACAAGAACAAGACGGTCCTCTACAGGAAGGTTATCCATCTCCAGAAAGAGAACGCTGACGGTTCGATAGAGGTCGAGGTCGCCATGCAGTATAACGACGGCTACGCGGAGACCATACTTTCTTTCGCGAACAATATCAACACGGTTGAGGGAGGCACGCACCTGAGCGGGTTCAAGTCGGCCCTCACCAGGGCCGTAAACCATTATGTCAGGAGTTCCAAGAGACGCAGGGATGAGGGGATGTCGATTTCGGGGAACGACGTGCGGGAGGGACTCACGGCGGTCATAAGCGTGAAGCTCCTCAACCCCCAGTTCGAGGGCCAGACGAAGACGAAGCTCGGCAACAGCGAAGTACAGGGCATCGTCGAGTCCATAGTGAATACAGGGCTCGGGAATTTTCTCCACGAGAACCCGTCCGTGGCAAACAAGATCGTCGACAAGAGCATCGTTGCCGCGAGGGCGCGCGCGGCGGCGCGCAAGGCCAGGGACCTCACCAGGAGGAAGAGCGCCCTTGACAGCGCTGCACTCCCGGGAAAGCTCGCGGACTGCTCGGAGAAGGCACCCGAGTTGTGCGAGCTTTATATAGTCGAGGGTGATTCAGCCGGGGGGTCGGCGAAGCAGGCGAGGGACAGAAGGTTCCAGGCGATCCTCCCCATAAAGGGGAAGATAATAAACGTCGAGAAAGCCAGGCTCGACAAGATCCTCAGCAACGACGAGATCAGGACGATCATCACGGCTGTCGGGACGGGCGTGGGAGAGGAGGATATGGATATCTCGCGGCTGAGGTACCACAAGGTGATAATCATGACGGATGCCGACGTCGACGGGTCCCACATCAGGACGCTTCTTCTCACATTTTTCTACCGGCAGATGAAGCCGCTGCTCGATCAGGGCTATATATATATCGCCATGCCCCCCCTCTACAGGGTCAAGAGGAAGAAGGCCGAGAGGTATATAGATACCGAGAAGGAGATGGACGAGTTCCTCTTCGATACGGCGAGCAATGAGATGAAGCTGGTCAAGAGAAAAACGAAGAAGGAGTACACGAAGGAAAAGTTCAAGGAGCTGCTCCACACCGTCGTGGAAATCGAGAAGATGGCCTTGCATATCGAGAGGAAGGGCATACCATTCGATGTGTACCTCGCGGGCCGGGAGAAGAAGACAGGTAAGCTCCCCGTCTATATCATCAAGGATAGTAGTGAGGAGTGGTTCCTGTACGGGGACGACGACCTGAAAAAGTTGATGAAAAAGGAGGAGAAGCGCGCCGGGCGCCCGGTGGAGATTGTTTCGGAAAATGAGTTGAAGGAGGAGCCGTCCGTGGAGGATGAACGCGCGATAGGGTACAGGGAATTGTTCGAATCGAGGACCATGGAGAAGCTCTCCTCCAGGCTCAAGAGGATGGGCCTGAGCCTTGACAATTACCTGCAGTCGGATGGTCAACTCTTTAACCTCATAGAGGACGGAGAGAAGACGCCGGTGAACTCCCTTTCGGACCTGCTCAACCTGGTGAGGGCCGCTGCTAAGAAGGGGCTTTCTATCCAGCGCTACAAGGGGCTGGGGGAGATGAACCCGGATCAGCTCTGGGACACGACAATGGACCCGGAGAGGAGGACGATGGTGAAAGTTCTCATAGAGGACGCCGCGGCCGCCGAGGAGATATTCACAATCCTCATGGGGCCGGATGTCCAGCCCCGGAGGGCATTTATAGAGGAAAACGCCCTCCTGGTAAAGAACCTGGACATCTAGCTGCAGGTTATCCAATGAGGGTGATGAGAAATTTGATGCTGGAAAGAGCACACCAGAAACCAGGAACCAGGAACCAGGAACTGTAGTCAGCTTGTACACGAAGAACGAGAAGATAATTCTGCGGGACATCGAGCAGGAGATGCGGGTTTCATATACCGCGTACGCAATGAGCGTGATTATCTCGAGGGCCCTGCCTGACGCCCGTGACGGACTCAAGCCGTCACAGAGGCGGATTTTAATAGCGATGAACGACCTGAATCTCGCTCCCAACCGCCCGCACAGGAAGTGCGCGAAGATTGCCGGTGACACGTCCGGAAACTACCATCCCCACGGTGAGCAGGTCATATATCCGACGCTAGTCCGGATGGCCCAGGATTTCAGCTTGCGGTACATGCTCGCCGACGGCCAGGGAAACTTCGGCTCTGTCGACGGTGATCCGCCTGCGGCTATGAGGTACACCGAGGCGCGCCTGAGCCCTCTGGCCATGAGGCTGCTGGACGACCTCGACCAGGATACGGTGGATTTCGTCCCGAATTATGATGAGACCCGCAAGGAGCCGACGATACTTCCCGGCAAGTTCCCCAACCTCCTCTGCAACGGATCGAGCGGCATAGCCGTGGGGATGGCAACTAACATCCCCCCGCATAACCTCTGCGAGGTTGTCGAGGCGATAAAGTTGCTGCTGGATAAGCCGGAAGCGACCGTGGAGGATCTTATGAAGGTCATCCACGGCCCCGATTTTCCCACCGGCGGCATCGTTTACGGGATGGACGAGGTCGTCAGGGCCTATAAGACCGGGAGGGGGCGCATCAAGTTGAGGGGGCGTGCCGGCGTCGAGCCGCTCAAGGGGGCCAGGGAGTCGATCATTATAAGCGAGATTCCCTATATCGTCGGAAAGGCCCAGCTCATAGAGAAGATCGCCGACCTGGTGCAGAATAAGAAGATCGGGGGTATAAGCGACATCCGCGACGAGTCGGACAAGGATGGCATGAGGATAGTCATCGAGCTGAAGCGCGGCGAGAACGCCCAGGTCGTCCTCAATCAGCTCTACAAGCAGACGCCAATGCAGACAACGTTCGGCATTATCCTACTCGCCCTCGATCACAGCCAGCCCCGCCTCATGAACCTGAAGGAGTTCATCACCTGCTACATCGAGCACCGCAAGGAGGTTATATACAGGCGCACCGCCTACCAGCTGGCGAAGGCTGAGGCGCGGGCCCACATTCTCGAGGGATTCAAGGTCGCCCTCGCCAATATCGATATCGTCGTCAAGATTATAAAGGCCGCCAAAGACCGTGCTCACGCCAAGAACAAGTTGATGGCAAGGCTGGCTCTCTCCGCTATCCAGGCGGACGCTATCCTGGATATGAGGCTCTACCAGCTCACTGGTCTTGAAAAGGAGAAGATTAACAAGGAATACCGGGAGCTGATCAAGAGAATAGCTTATTTGAAGGATATCCTCGACAGCGAAAAGAAGATACTGGGCATAATCAAGAAGGAGTGCGATGAGCTTGCCGAGAAGTACGGTGACGAACGGAGAACGGAGCTGGTCGGCACCGCCGAGGACCTTACCATCGAGGACCTTATCGCCGATGAGAGCTGCCTGATAACCGTGTCGCACCACGGCTACATCAAGAGGGTTCCCTCCACTACCTATAGGAGGCAGCGGAGAGGCGGAAAGGGTGTAGCCGGAATGGAAACCAGGGAGGAGGATTTCGTCGAGCACCTCTTCATGGCCTCTACCCATGATTACATCCTCTTTTTCACGGACAGGGGAAAAGTGTACTGGCTGAAGGTCTACGAGATACCCCAGGCCGGCCGGGCGGCAAAGGGGAGGGCCATAATAAACCTGGTCCAGATCGGCAAAGACGAGAAGATCGCGGCAATGATACGGGTGAAGGAGTTTGACGGGAACCGTAACGTGATACTGGCCACAGAGAAAGGCATCATTAAAAAAACGAAGCTCTCCCAGTTTTCCAATCCGAGGAGGGCCGGCATCATCGCCATGAACGTCGATAAAGGAGACAGCCTCATAGTGGCGAAGGTGAGCAGCGGAAAGGACGACGCCCTCATGGTAACGCGTTCGGGCAAGTCCATACGATTCTCCGAATCCCAGGTCCGCCCGATGGGCAGATCGACAAGAGGGGTAAAGGGGATAACCCTGGGAAAGAACGACAGGGTTGTCATCCTGGAGATAGTCAATGACAGGGCGACCCTATTCATTGCTACCGAGAACGGGTACGGCAAACGAACGGAGTACGGACAGTATAGAAAGCAGTCGCGCGGCGGCAAGGGTATTATCGCCATAAAGACGACGAAAAAGAACGGGCTCGTGGTCGGGGCGCTCAGCATCCGGGAATCCGAGGAGGTTATGATGATTACCGAGATGGGCAAGATGGTGCGTGCGTCGGTAAGCGAAGTCCGGATAATAGGCAGGGCCACCCAGGGCGTGAGAATAATAACTCTCAGCGACAAGAAGGACAAGCTTGTCTCGATAGCTATTGCTGCCGGCGAGAGCTCCGAAGAAGAGTAGCGGCCCATGATAGACATCAAGCTCCTGCGTGAGACTCCGGATATCGTGCGGGATTCCCTATCGAAGAGATTCATCCAGCTTGATATCGACACCATCATCGATCTCGATAAGCAGAGGAGAGAGAAGATACAAATCGCCGATGAGCTCAAGAAGCGTAAAAACGATGCTTCGAAAGCAATAGGAAGGCTTAAGAGGGAGGGGAAAGACCCGGGCGATCTCATGGAGGATATGAAGGATGTATCCAACCGCATCAAGGCCATTGACACTGAAGTGGGGGATTTAACTGCAAATATAGCCGAATTATTAGCGGTAATCCCAAATATTCCCCATGAAACCGTCCCAATTGGTATAAAGGGGGAGGCTCACCGTTTAATAAGGGAGGGAGGGGCTAAGCCGGAGTTCACCTTTGAGCCCGTTCCTTCCTTCGAGTTGGCCAGGAGGCTCGGGTTAATAGATTTCGAGGCGGCAGCGAGGATGTCCGGTGCGGGCTTCGTTATCTTTCGAGGAGTTGGGGCGCGGCTTGCCCGAGCGCTCATTAACTTCATGCTCGATCTACATACACGTGAACACGGATATACCGAGGTCTCACCTCCCCTCATGGTGAACAGAAAGAGCATGACCGGCACCGGACAGCTCCCCAAGCTAGAGAACGATATGTATCGCTGCGAACAGGACGACCTTTTCTTCATCCCTACAGCTGAGGTCCCCCTGGTCAATATTCACAGGGAGGAGATCCTGGACGGCAACATTCTTCCCATAAGCTATGTGGCTTCCAGCCCCTGCTTCAGGAGGGAGGCCGGTTCTTACGGGAAGGAGACGCGGGGAATTGTAAGGATACACCAGTTTGATAAAGTTGAGCTGGTAAAGTTCACGCTGCCCGGGAAATCGTACGATGAGCTTGAGAGGATGCTATCGGACGCGGAAAAAGTGATCCGGCTTCTCGGGATCCCTTATAGGATCATGGAGCTCCCCGCGGGCGAGATAAGCTTCGCGTCGGCAAAGACCTATGACATCGAGGTGTGGTCTCCTGCCCGGGCGAGGTATCTCGAGGTATCCTCTGTGAGCAACTGCGGTGATTTCCAGGCCCGCCGTGCTGAAATCAGGTACAAAAAGGACGGGGAGAAGGGGTTTGTCCACACACTGAACGCTTCGGGTGTCGCCCTGCCGCGCACGATTGTCGCCATTCTTGAAAACTGCCAGAGAGAGGATGGTACAGTCTCCGTCCCGGACGTTCTTCTTCCGTACATGGGCGGCATAGAAGTATTGCAGTAAGCCTTTTCCTTTCCCCTGCCCGCCCACGGCTGTATAATCCCCTGTTGTATGCATAAGGAAAAGTAAGATCTCTCCCCTTTCGCGGGGTTCAAGGAGAGGTGGCAGAGTCCGGTTGATCGCGCACGACTCGAAATCGTGTGTACCGAAAGGTACCGTGGGTTCTGCGTCACCGAAGGTGCCGCATCCGGCATCCCGCTAAATGCGGGATGACGGAGAATCCCAACTTTAGAATCAAGGTTTACTATAAAATAGATAAGGGAATTGCCTTATGAGTTGGCAGAGAGTATTAATAGAAGGCGGTATCATCTCTGTTTTAGTATCTTTTATAGTTTCACTTATAATTTTGTGGGTAAAAAATTGCCTTACAAAAAAAATAGAAAGGCTACGACACGAATTCACCTTCTCTAAAGCTACTTATGAACAACACTTAGGTCATATATTGGACTATTATGACAAATTTTACCAAGATTATAGGTTGTGTCAGAAAGTTGCAAAGGTAGATGCGATTAAGCAGCCAGATGGCAAAGAGATAAGAACAATAGATATTTATCGTAATAAAATTGATGATCGTATTGGAGAATGGAATAAAATAGAGGCGAAAATTCGTATTTTGCTGCCAGAAAAGATACTAAAGATACATGAGAAATCAATTCGCTGCTTCAATAATTTCAATAAAGTTGTTAAATCGCACAATTTCTATAATGCCGAGTTTAAGGCAGAGCTTGAGAAGGCCTTTGAAGGTGTTCACGAAGTAAAGAAAGAGATGGAATCATCATTGAAAGATCTATTGAGAACTGAGGATCTTATGGCTAAAGTGTGACCTATTTTTATCAGATAAAAATAGGAGAGGTGGCTGAGTGGATGAAAGCGCTGGTCTTGAAAACCAGTGTACCTTTCCGGTACCGTGGGTTCGAATCCCACCCTCTCCGCCAGAGTAGTCAGGAGAAGGATTGATTGAGAGGATGGTTCAAAGTGGGTTCTGCGTCACCGAAGGTGCCGCATCCGGCATCCCGATAATTACGGGATGACGGAGAATCCCACCCTCTCCGCCACAAATACAGTGAATGGTGAATAGTGAAAAGAAAAAAACTAGAAACCAGTAACAGTCTTTAACCAGAAAGGATAGGTGATCAAATGGGCGAGGCACACGCGAGGAAGTTTCCGCTTATAGCGGTCTTGATGATTGCTGTGGGGGTGGCATTCATATTCAACATAATGCCGCAATATAAAGATCTCTTCGGCCCCATTGTCACGCTGGGCTTTGGCGTGGGCTTGTTGATAAGGTATATTATGAGCGATAAGGAAGGTTCGAAGCCGCCGTTTATAGGTATTATTCTTACAACTGTGGGCGCGGTTCTGATCATTGGAAAACTAAATGCGAATATCGATCTTGGTTCGCTCCTTATGCTGGTTATAGGGCTCATGCTCATGCTCAGGTATGCGATCAACAAGACGGAACGCAAACGGTTTCCCATAATCGGTATTGCTCTCACGGTCTTGGGGGCCCTGTTGTTTCTTAAGGGCAGATGGGAATATTACTGGGTTTTACCCACGCTGCTGATTGTTGGCGGAATCCTCTTTATCGGCCGGTGGCACTGGTCTAAGGCGGAAATTAAAGAAGGAGCTGATTAGAGGAAGCATTTTTACATAACAGAAAACAAATTTGCGGAGAGGTGCCGGAGATGGCTGCCGGAGGTCCGGCTTTAGACGGAAACGGGACGGATTGCTAATCCGTTGTACTGGTATAGCTGGTACCGAGGGTTCTCAGTCATCCCGCAATCAGCGGGATGACTGATGCGGCACCGCCGAAGGCGGTGACGCAGAATCCCTTTATTCTTGTTAAAGGTATTTTGTGTTTATGACATAGGGGGACGATTTCTAGATAAGCATATTAATATAGAGCGGAGAGGTGCCGGAGCGGCTGAACGGGACGGATTGCTAATCCGTTGTACTGGTATAGCTGGTACCGAGGGTTCGAATCCCTCCCTCTCCGCCACGAGCGAAGCGAAGTGGCGGCTTGGCCTTTGGCCAAGCTGCCGCTGGAGCGGCAGGAGGGAGAGGATAACCCGCCGAAGGCGGGGCCCGAAGGGCGAGCGAAGCGAGTCATCCCTCCCTCTCCGCCAACAAAGCAGAGATTAGGGATTAGGGGGAAGTGATTAGGTGTACTGAGGTCAGGTTTTTAAAAAGAGTAGAGAGGGAGGGTGAGTTAAAGACAGTTCAAAGTTGAAGGTTTAAGGTTCAAGGAGAAAGAGAAGACATAATCAATCGTTTTAATTAAGCGGGTTCTTTCAACTTTAAACTCTTAACCTTAAACCGTTTTTAGCCTCTCCGCCAACAAAGCAGAGATCAGAGATTAGGGGGAAGTGAGAAAGAATATACTGGCAAAAAGAATAGTTTTCTATGAGTGGATAGGGTTCGGGACAGTAATCCTCTTTCTCTGGCTGGATGAGCTGTTGGACCTACCTAATAAATTATTTAATGCTGAGATGACTCCCGTTAACTGGATTCCTATCGATGAGTATGTAGGAGAGCATTCCGATGCTGAATTTTCACATAGCTTCTGTCCTGAGTGCCTGAAAAAATATTATGGCAAGTGACCGCAATAGCGGCGAATATCTCGATTAAACCCCTCTCAACCCCTTTTGCACCATCTTCCTTAATTTGCGTTCCGGCTCCCTTGTAAAATGGCGCCCCTTGGCCTATACTGCAGGATGATGAGGTGGGATAAACCTATCTTCTGGATTGTTGCTGCGGCCTTATTTCCTCTCTGTCTCTCGGGATGCGACAGGGTTAAGGAGTGGGCCGGTGTAAAGAAGAGCGGGCAGTTGTCCCGGAAGAGCGAAACCCCGGCAATCGGGCAGTACGACAAGGTCGCACTGAAACGGAAATACGGCGAACCGAACGAGGTGACCGGGAAGCTCGGCTGGATCAAGAAAGAGCACGGTTTAAGATATAACAATAAGTGGTCATATTATTACCGGAAGAATCGGGATTCGAGGAAGCCAACGATGAGAATCCTGTACTTCATAGATGACGAGTTCCAGGGCTCGGTAATCATAGACGAGGATGGACGGTCGAAGCGGGAGAAGGTGGGATTTCTCTAGGCGGTGGAGGGTATATGGGAGCTCAGGAGATACGGAGCATAAATGTTTTTTCGGTCTTCAAGCTGTTTTTCGGTGTTTCCTTGATAGTCGGGTTGGTCGTGATACTCCTTGCCGGACTGGATCTTATACCGGCCAGGATGCCGTCCAATATCCTCTACTGGCGAACGCGGTTCCTGGAGCTTGATACCGTGCCTAAGGTGATTTTAGGTTCATTTATAATAGGTGCTTGCGGGGGCCTGCTGGCGACGATTGTCGCCTTAATCTATAATATTTTTTCCACAGTGATGGGGGGAGTAAAGATAAATATTGAGTGAGCTATAATCGGGTGAGATGATATAGAGCTTTTAGCATATAGGCGTGCCTGTGGCGAAACTGGACATCGCGTCTGGCTACGGACCAGAAGATTGGGGGTTCGAGTCCCTCCAGGCACGCCAAAAATTTAGAGCCGTGCCCGTGATGGAAAAGCCCCACGATTACTATATGGACGAGGCATTGAAGGAGGCGCGCCGTGCCTATGAGGCCGGCGAGGTGCCCGTTGGATGCGTCATAGTTCATAAAGGAATGGTAGTTGCCCGTGCACATAACCAGGTTGAGATGCTGCGGGATGCGACCGCCCACGCCGAGATGATCGCAATTACCCAGGCCGGCGAGGCGGTGGGGGATTGGCGGCTAAAAGGCGCCGTCCTCTACGTGACGAAGGAGCCATGTCCGATGTGCGCCGGCGCTATAGTGCTTTCAAGGCTCGGCGGTGTTATCTTCGGTGCCGGTGACCCGAAGGCGGGAGCTGTTGTGACGGTAAATGATATCCGGGAGATCGAGAATCAGCTTAACTCCGACGGGAGACTGGATGTCGTTACCGGTGTTAGAGAGAACGAGTGTTCATCTCTTTTGAGGGATTTTTTTATCAGGAAAAGAAAGAAAAAGAGCGGAGAGGTGGCAGAGTCTGGTTGAATGCGCACGACTCGAAATCGTGTGTACCGAAAGGTACCGTGGGTTCGAATCCCACCCTCTCCGCCAACAAAAGAGGGATAAAATATAAGGGAGAGGTGATAAGTGGGTTCTGGGGTCAAGATTCTTTGATGAGAGTAGAGAGGGTGGGTGAGTTAAAGACGGTTTCAAGTTCAAGGTAGAAAGTTGAAGGAGGTTATTGAGACTGGCTGTACGCAAGGTTTTGGAATCCAGTAAGTATTCGGGCAACAAGGTTCTTTTAACCTTAAACTTTCAACTTTGAACCGTTGTTGGCCTCTCCGCCACAAATACAGTGAATAGTGAAATGTGAATGGTGAATAGTAAAAAAAGGATACAGAAACTAGAAACCAGTAACCGTCTTTTATTGATAAGGGATTAGAGATAATGGGAAGGTTATTCGATACATGGCCTGAAAAATATGATGCGTGGTTTGCGACACCTATAGGGTTTTTAGTGAAGAAATATGAGAGTGAGCTTATCATGGACCTTTTGAGGCCAAAGCAGGGGGAGATGATCCTTGATGCCGGCTGCGGAACGGGTATCTTTACCTTTAATATCCTTCGCCTTGGTCCATGCGTAGTAGGTCTTGATATCTCCTTGCCAATGCTCAGGCGCGCGGAGCATAAAGCCGTAGGTTATCATTTTCGTGGGGTGATAGGTGATATGATGAATCTCCCTTTTCCCGATGGTTCTTTTGAAAAGGTAGTATCTATTACTGCTCTTGAGTTTATAAAAGATGCAAAAGGTGCCCTTGATGAGATGTTCCGCGTTACAAAGCAATGTGGGTGCATTGTGGTGGCCACCCTCAATAGCCTCAGCCCCTGGGCTCAACACAGGAGAGTTAAGGCTCAAAAAGGCAAAACCATATTTGATAGGGCGATCTTCAGATCACCGGAAGAAATAGCTGCGATTGCCCCCATAGCTGGGGAGATAAGGACTGCCATTCACTTTAGCGAAGATGATAATCCGGAGTTAGTGCCTGGAATAGAGAGCGAGGGGCATCATATGGGTTTAAAAACGGGTGCGTTCATTGCTGCGTGCTGGGAAAAGCCCCGGAAGGCTCAATAATTAAGAGGACATCGGAAAATTCGGTAGTCGTTTACAGGGCTAAGGATGAGCTGGAGGCCCGCTTTATCGTTTCAATGTTGAAGGAAAACGGAATAGAGGCCATGCTGAGAATACCGGAAACTCCAGCGTATAATGGGCTTGAAATGATGTGGTTGGGTGATAAACTCGGTGAGATAGTAGTTCTGGAGAGCGACCTTAACAGATCAACCGAGCTAATAAAGAATAATATTCCATAAAATAGTATATAATAGTTAGCGGAGAGGTGCGAGAGCGGATGTCGAGATGCGGCTTTAGACGCAATTCGGCTCGCCTGGAGAGCGAGTGTACCCCACAAGGGCACCGTGGGTTCTCAGTCATCCCGCAATCAGCGGGATGCCTGATGCGGCACCGCCTACGGCGGTGACGCAGAATTCCAATCATCCTTAATGCATGAGTTATTACGTTTATGTTATTTGGAGCGAGAAGATCAGGAAGAGATATATAGGCTGCGCATCTGATTTCAAAAAGAGATTGGGGGAACATAACAAGGGTAAGCAAAGGTTCACAAGGGGAGGGATACCCTGGGAACTGATATATGTGGAGAGCTTCGAGTGCCTTAAAGATGCGAGGAAGAGAGAGAGTTATTTAAAATCACGTTCAGGAAGGAGGTATCTGGATAGTAAGATACCCAAGTAGCGGAGAGGTGCGAGAGCGGCTGAATCGGCTCGCCTGGAGAGCGAGTGTACCCCGCAAGGGTACCGTGGGTTCGAATCCCACCCTCTCCGCCAGAAATACAGTGAATGGTGAAGAGTGAAAAAAATCCAGAAACGAGAAACCGGAAAACGTTTTTCGGGGGCAAGTGATCGGGGGAGAAAAATGAGAAAAATTTTTGCATTGTCTTTGGCTTTATCCATGTCTTTTTTGTGTGTGCCGGGATCGCCGGCAACCAAACCGCAAGTCATGCTGGGTATGAGGGTCCTCAAGGTCACGCTTCCGAAGAAGCATTCGTCGGGGCTTGATTGGAAAAAGATGCCTTTCAAGCCCGGCTTGAACAAGGAGATAGACTTCTACAAGGTTCTGAGGGAGCTGAAATCCCTCGGGGACGTGGGTGTTCTTTTCAACCAGAGTCTTATCGGGATATCGGGAGGCAAAATCGAAGCGGACACGATAGTGAGCGGACCACCTCGCCCCGGAGAGGAAGGGCACATCGAGGTAGGCGCAAGGTTCACCGGAGACATCGAAGTGGCGGGGAATGACGCACATCTTGCGCTCGACTATGAAATTTCTTATCTTTACGGCCATGCGCCATCCCGCGTCGCAAAGACCAGCTTCAAGTCCAGCGTTGCGATAGGGAGCGGCCAGACCCTTGTTCTTGACGACCTCATCGTGGAGCAGGGAGAAGAGGAGAGGTCGGTGGAGGTCCTGGTTTTTATATCGGCCTACGTGATCAAGTAGGCTTCCCCCGGCTTATTTCTCTGGCCTCTATTACCTGCCCCGGATTATAATCTCATCGGAAAGGATCCCATGGATTACGTTGTACTAGCGCGAAGATGGAGGCCTCAGCAGTTCGATGACATTGTGGGCCAGGAAAACGTAACAACCACACTTAAAAATACCATAGCAAGGAAGAGGATAGGCCACGCCTACATATTCACGGGCCCCAGAGGAATAGGCAAGACGACGATAGCCAGGGTCTTCGCCAAGGCCCTTAACTGCGATGGTGGCCCCACCCCCGCTCCATGTGATAAGTGCATAAGCTGCACCGAGATTATCGGCGGCAACAGCCTTGATGTGCTGGAGATAGACGGCGCGTCCAACAGGGGTATCGATGAGATACGGGAGCTGAGGCAGAACGTGAAGTACGCGCCCACGCACGGCAAGTACAAGATATACATAATCGACGAGGTCCACCAGATAACGACGGATGCCTTTAACGCCCTCCTCAAAACGCTCGAGGAGCCTCCACCTCACGTTAAATTTTTCTTCGCGACAACAGAGCCTCACAAGGTCCCTCCCACGATTCTTTCGAGGTGCCAGCGGTTCGACCTCCGGCCTATATCGGGCGTTGCTATCAGCACCCGCTTGAAGTCAATATGCTCGAAGGAGGATGTGGAGATAGACGAGGAGGCCCTGGTAATGATAGCAAGGTACGCGGAAGGAAGCATGAGGGACGCCGAGTCGATTCTGGACCAGGCCATCGTATACTCCGAGGGAAAGATAAGCGGAGATGTCATCTCATCCATGCTGGGCCTGGTAAGTTCCGACGCGATCCGCGAGCTGACGGATATCGTGGCGAAAGGCGATTCGGAGGCGGCGATAAGGCTCTTGAATAGAATAGTGACCGAAGGAAAAGACCTTCCCCATTTCATATCGGATCTCTCCAGGCACTTCCGGGACCTGCTTGTCTTGAAGATAGCGGATGAGTCCCTGCTTAACCTCACTCATGATGATGTCCGGGAATTGGGCCGGCAGGCCGGGGAGTTCTCAAGGGAACAACTCCTGTACATACTCGAGATGCTGACGGAGCTCGAGGCCGGGTTGAAGAGGTCGCTTTCCAAAAAGATTCTCCTCGAGGTCACGCTGCTGAGGATGGTCGAGTCTCGCCACCGTGTCGGCATCGGGGAGATCACCGGAAGGCTTCAGGCACTTCAGGATCGACTGGCCGGCCCTGCCGGGACTCCGCCGCAGGAAGATCCGGATGGAACGGGCGGGGGCGGTGAGGCCGTCGTCACGATCGACGAGGTCAGGAAAAAGTGGCAGGAGATACTCGATGTCGTGGGGAAGGAGAAGCCCCTTTTGAAGTCGTATCTCATGGAGGGCGCTCCCCTGGCTATCGAGGGAGAAAACCTCGTTGTATGTTTCGAGGCTTCCTTCGATTTTCATCGCGAGGGGCTGGAGGATTTCAACAACAGGCGATACGTCGAGGGCGTCCTTGCGCGGCTTCTGGGTGCAGACCTCAGGATAGGCTTCAGGATAAAAAAACCCGGGGGCAAACCCGTTAAAAAAAAAGTAAAAGATGATAGCCGGCTGAGCAGGGATCCCATAGTGCAGAAGGCCATGAGCGTATTCAATGCCGAGATTGTGGATATCAAGAAGTGATGGAAATATACCCCCCTCCTCTCAGGGAACTGATCAACGAGCTCAAGCGTCTGCCGGGGATCGGGCCGCGCAGCGCCGAGAGGATAGCGTTTCACCTTCTGTCCGGGGATCGATCGGCTGCAAGGCGGCTGGCCGGCGCGGTCGTCGAGGCGGTTGAGAAGATCGGGTATTGCCGGCGCTGCTTTAATTTCACCGAGAGAGACCTGTGCTCTATCTGCAGTGACCCCGGAAGGAACGGCCGGACGATATGCGTCGTCGAGCAGCCTACCGATATCATCGCCATAGAGAAGACACACGGTTTCGGCGGTCTCTACCATGTCATCTCGGGAAAAATTTCTCCCCTTGACGGCATAGAGTCCGGGGACCTGAAAATCCCGCAGCTTATAGAGAGGGTCAAAAGGGAGAAGCCGGCTGAGATTATTCTCGCCACCAGCTCGGACGTCGAGGGGGAGGCGACTTCCCTCTTCATAGCGAGGGAGTTGCGGGGTCACGTCGCGAAGATAAGCAGGATCGCTCACGGCATCCCCGTCGGGAGCTCGCTCAACTTCGCTGATGAGATCACACTGGCAAGGGCGATGGAGGGTCGCCGGGAATTCTAAGCAAGAATTTATTTTACTGGGTATGAACGTGTGGTAGTATGAAGCCGATGAAGCCGGGAAATATGCTGGAGATCAGGTGGCACGGCCGCGGCGGCCAGGGCGCGAAGACCGCCGCTGACTTCATCGCTTCCTGCAGCATCAAGGAGGGGAAGTACAGCCAGGGTTTCCCCGATTACGGTCCTGAGCGGATGGGGGCCCCCATACGGGGGTTTACCAGGATTTCCGAGGAGCCTATCAGGCTTCATTGCCCGATAGACCGCCCCGATATTGTAGTCGTCCTCGACGAAACCATCCTCGATTCCGTGGATGTCACGGCCGGCTTGCCGGATGACGGGGTACTGATCGTCAACACGCAGGACAGCCCCGGGGACCTGCGCCGGAAGCATGGTATCGAGGCTGCCAGGATATACACGCTGGATGCCACCAAGATAGCTTTCGATGAAATCGGCCGGCCCATACCCAACACACCCATGGTCGGGGCGCTGGTAAAGATTACGGGCATTCTGGGCCTCGATGGCGTCATCGAGGTACTGAAGGAGGAGTTCAAGCCGAAGTTCAATGAGTCTATCATAGAAGGCAACTTGAAGGCGGTTAGGCGGGCATACGAAGAGGTGCGTGGAGAGTGAAGAAAGCTCCCGGTTACAAGGATATCCCTATCGGCGGCCTCATAATCGAAGCCGGCAACGCGGAGAAGTACGAGACGGGCTCGTGGAGGTCGTTCAGGCCCGTCCGCGACGATGAGAAGTGTATACACTGTCTCATCTGCTGGATTTTTTGCCCGGACTCGGCGATCATCGTGGAGGACGGAAAGGTCGTTGGAGTAGACCTCGACCACTGCAAAGGTTGCGGAATCTGCGCCCGCGAGTGCCCGAAGAAAGTACAGGCGATAACAATGGTCAAGGAATCGGAGTTCAGGGAGTAATGGCTAAGGTACGCGCCCTGACAGGAAATCACGCCGTCTCGGAGGCGATGAGGCAGATCGACCCCGATGTCGTCGCCTGCTACCCCATCACGCCACAGACGGAGCTCATGCAGAAGTTCGCCGATTTCTACGCGGACGGACTTGTGCGTACCGAGCTCATCTGCGTCGAGAGCGAGCACAGCGCAATGAGCGCCAGCGTGGGCGCATCTGCGGCGGGCGCGCGCGTGATGACGGCCACGGCGGCGAACGGCCTGGCCCTTATGTGGGAGATCGTCTACATCGCCGCCTCGACCAGGCTTCCCATCACAATGACTGTCGTGAACAGGGCCCTATCCGCTCCAATAAATATCCACTGCGACCACTCGGACTCGATGGGGTGCCGCGATACGGGCTGGATACAGCTCTACGCCGAGAATTCCCAGGAGGCCTATGACCACGCCATCATGGCGGTGAGGATAGCGGAGCACCCTGATGTCCTTCTCCCCGTTATGTCCATGCTCGACGGCTTCATACTCAGCCACACGATGGAGCGGGTAGAGATACTGGAAGATGAGCAGGTGAAGGCTTTCATAGGCGACTACACTCCCCTTTACCCCCTCCTTGATGTCGATAATCCCGTGACGTACGGCCCCCTCGACCTCCAGGACTACTACTTCGAGCACAAGCGCCAGCAAATCGGGGCGATGGAGAATGCCCGCGTCGTCATCCCGGAGATTTTTGCGGAGTACGGCAATTTATCGGGACGTGAGTTCGATATTTTCGAGAGGTACAAAAGCGATGACGCTGAAGTCATCTTGGTATGCCTGGGATCGACGGCCGGGACGGCGAAGGTGGCAATAGACGAGCTCAGGGCCGGAGGCATCAAAGCGGGTTTGGTGAAGCTCCGGGTGTTCCGCCCGTTTCCCCACGGGGAGCTGGTGGAGGCTCTTTCCGGGGCCCGTGCTATTGCCGTTCTGGACAGGTCCGCCTCATTCGGCGCAGAGGGCGGCCCGATCCACGCGGAGATCCGGTCCGCCCTTTACGGCAGGACTGACATACCGGTGTACGATTACATCTACGGCCTGGGAGGCCGTAACATATTTGTTGATGACATCAAGAACGTGATAAATCTTGCCCTCGAGGGGAAGGCGGGCGAGATGAACTATATCGGTGTAAGGTAGGGTCATGGCAGGAATAAATCTGAAGGAGCTCTCGAAGAAGCCCGACCTGTTGAGCGGTGGGCACAGGGCCTGCTCCGGGTGCGCCGCGACAGTGGTCCTTCGGCAGATCCTTCTGGCGGCGGAGGACCCCGTTGTCGTCTCGTGCGCCACGGGATGTCTGGAGGTAGCGACGACGATATACCCTTATACGGCGTGGAGGGTACCCTTCATCCACAACGCCTTCGAGAACTCCGCGGCCACCATGAGCGGCGTGGAGACGGCCTACCGTGCCCTGAAGAAAAGGGGCAAGATCGACAGGGAGATAAAGTTCATAGCCATGGGGGGCGACGGCGGGACCTACGATATAGGCCTCCAGTCGCTCTCGGGCGCAATGGAGCGCGGCCACAACATGTTGTACATCTGTTACAACAACGAGGCCTACATGAACACCGGCATACAGCGCTCGAGCGCGACGCCGTTCGGAGCTGCAACGACGACTACCCCCGCCGGCAAGGTTGTTCCCGGCAAGATGCAATTCGCCAAGGACCTGACGGGAATCATGGTTGCTCACCGAATTCCCTACGTGGCGCAGACAGCTCCACATAATTACCGCGATCTCATGGGCAAAGTGCGCAAGGCCCTTTCGATCGAGGGCCCGTGCTTCATGAATATACTTGCGCCGTGTTTCCGGGGATGGCGGTCGAAGATGGACGACTCTATCGAGACAAGCAGGATGGCCGTCGAGACCTGCTTCTGGCCACTCTTCGAGGTGGAGAACGGACAGTGGAAGCTCTCTTATAAGCCCAAGGAGAAGCTGCCGATCACGGAATGGATAAAAGTTCAGGGCCGCTTCAAGCATCTCCTGAAGGAGGAGAATAAGGCGATGCTGGATGCCATCCAGAAGCACGTTGACGAGAGGTGGGAGGAGCTTCTGGAAAGGACTTCCGGGAAACCGTCCTCCTGACCGCTGTCATTATTCTAAAAAATATAGCTTATACGTCATTGCGAGGAGCGGAGCGACGAAGCAATCTCAACCCCTTGCAAACTAAGAGATTGAAGGAAATGGGAACAATAAAGCGCTACAATTAGCAACTGGCCCCGGCGTCGATAAAATGGGAGAGATGGAAAAACCGCGTGCCGGAGAAGTACAGGAAATCATGTATTTAAGAATAGAGATAGAAGCCCTGGATAATGGTTATGTCGAGGCCTCCTGCCCGGAGCTTGGTCTCACGACGGCGGCGACCAGCTTCGAGGAGGCCATGGATAAGATCAAGGCAATGCTCATAGCCTACTTTTCCGAGATGGGCGAGGCGACATTCAATCTCTCAAGAACTTCCCTCCCTCTCGGCTACCTGAACCCCGACTTCAAAGACAAGTACCTCCACATCCCCCCCGATCAAAAACCCCATTGATGTTTTACAAGGAAGTTCCGAGAGGCTTTCCGCTCAGGCACTATCTGAACTTCTTGAAACAGACTCCCCTACTTGCTCCTGTATCTTTTACTTTGCTATAATACCCACGCTCTTTGACAAATATTGAAGGTTCTAATATTCTTTAAACCTTTGACTTTTAACTTTTAACCGTTTTATTCCCCGGTAGCTCAATCGGTAGAGCGTCCGGCTGTTAACCGGATTGTTGCAGGTTCGAGTCCCGCCCGGGGAGCTTTCAAACGAGGAGGCCCATTTTTTGGGCCTCCTCGTTTGAAAATTCGTCTGACTGATCGAGAACCTGAGGGGGTGCGGGGGAGAGGCCTCCCCCGCGTCGTTGGGGGTAACAGCGAACGCAGCGAACGTTAGAGGGGGACGAGTCCCCCTCTAACGAGGCCCGATTCATCGGGCTGAGGTTTGATGTCCCGCCCGGGGAGATCTCAGATGGCGCAGAGCGAAGTTCGTTCTGCGCCATCACTCTTTTCGTGTTTGTCATAAGAGCCTTCCGGGCAGATTTGCAGACTTCGAGATCTCAGAACATTTTTAAGATACGATGATAGCCGTGAGAACCTGGTCTGAAAAGTGGCCACAGGGGTAGCTCCTACACGCTAGGTTTATTTATGCAAACCATTGTTGAGATTGCGGTATCCCTCCCTGTGATTCCCTCTCTTACTGCGTATTTTCGGTAAGCAATATCTGCGCAAAAAATAACATTGACTTTCCCTGTATTTCCCCTGTAATATATCCAAACGAATCACCAAGGCTCCTGCAAAATAGCAATTTGCTTTAATCAATTGGCGGAAGCAACACAGGAGATGGGTGGCAGGAGAATTAGGAAGGATTTTTTTAGTGGTAGAAGGAGAGAGAAAGCTACCACAGGCAGAAC
>Ga0208771_1000129_pt1 | contig 47747 bp, 43 predicted proteins | sample AntAceMetag02UKX_FD_184775 | JGI IMG/M metagenome (GOLD analysis project Ga0208771, IMG submission 184775) | Saline lake microbial communities from Ace Lake, Antarctica - Antarctic Ace Lake Metagenome 02UKX (SPAdes) (version 2) | ecosystem: Environmental > Aquatic > Non-marine Saline and... | reverse complement strand
CGAAAGCAACCGATCAAGCAGCAACCGCTCGAAGAATACATCCGATTCCAGCAGTAGGATGTCTTCGGTCATGTGCTCCCGGGCGAGCCAGAGGGAGTAGATATTGTTGGTTGTCTCGTAGCGGTCGGATGCAATGAAGGAGATCTTCATCCCATCGAAGGAATCTCCGATCGCGTCATAGACCTCCTCCTTGAGGTGCCCCACAACGATCACGGTTTCCTGTATCCCCGAGCCACTCAGATGAGCAAGCGCGTTGACGAGGATCGGCACACCATTCACAGGCGCGAGGCATTTGGGGGTGTGGTCAGTGAATGGGCGCAGACGCTTGCCTGAGCCGGCAGCCAGGATGATGGCTTTGCGCGGTGTTATTCCGGATTCATCTATCATAGGCTTCCTTTTCTGGAGTCAAGCACGGTCAGATTGCACGAGAGATCTGTGTCTGGATGAAGTCGCGATCAAAGAGATACTATCCGCTTTCTGCAGCGGTAGCAAGCGGAAGTTCCGTTTCCGCTTGGAGTCTGTGGCTGAGCCAGGTCATTCCACGCTTGATGTCACCCGACCTCCAGATCTCCAGCTGAGCTGACTCCGAGGGGAGACGCTCAATCCGATACGTTCTGAGGGACCCGGTGCGTGCAGGCATATGCCGGCAGCCGTGGGAGTACAAATGGTCGAGTGCTCAATGGCTGGTTGGAATGAGAAATGCAGACCCACTAATCAGCAGTTCATCCCTGCTTGCAGAGGTTTCTGATTGGTGATCGCTCTTGCGGACAGATCCAACTGAGACCCTGGACATCCGGAAGCACACATGCACAGGGAGGCCGCTTTGCAGCGACTCATTCCTGAAGCACATTGAAGCTGTCACCGCGCGAACGCTCCAACTTCGTAAAGCGGCATGAAGACCAAAGAAGAAGACAGAACCATGACTCTTCTGCAATAGAACCAGTCTGATTCCGGAGAAATGCGGTATGGGTCACCCGATTCCATCTGAAACCCAAGTTCCGAAGTCGGCAACTCGGGAAAGCAAGGGCAACTGCGCATGGCTTCGCCAGGCAGCCATAAGCTGATACCTGCGGAAAAACTTATCGGCCTTGTTCATGTAGATGGTGACAGGCAGGCCTGTGGACCCGCTTGTGCAGGTTCGGAACAGTCGAGCAGGGTCTGCTCCTGTAGTTGATCTAGTGCCGATCCGCCATGAAACATAGCTTGTTTGGTCATGATCGGGAGTTCTGGTAGGTCTGCTGAGCTCTTGATGTGACTTGGCGACGCGCCAACTTGATCAAGAAGCCGTCGATAGGCGGGGTTATGGTCTGCCGCAGATTGAATGACAAAGCGCAAAACACGGTCGATATCTGACTGAGACTTGCCTGGCTTGAACCGGGGCAGATACATCGATTCACCTTTCCTAAACGATCCCTTGTGACGAGGCGCCCATGGCCTTAGTTTACGCGCCCGCGCTCCGCTACATACGGAGCATGCATTGTATCTGAATCAGAGGCAACTCCGACACCTAACAAGGCAGAATATGCTGTGTAATTATGGAGAGGAGTCAGGCCGGTCGCCAAGAGTGGTACCGTGCACGTAGCCACTCTTGACTGTAAACGGAATTGTCGTTCTGTCTGCAGCGTGGCACTTTGGAGCCTGGGGGACTGAATGTAGAACGCATTCGTCGGACGCTCACGGCGTTCAGGTTCCGCGAACCATAGCAAATGCGTCTCCTCGGTCGACATGCTCCCGGAAGCCCAGTTCGCGATACAGCTTCAGCGCGTGGTTGTCTTTCGAGACACTGAGACTAATCTGGACAATGGAGTGCTTCGATGCACGATCAATGAGCCAGGCAATCATCCTTCTTCCAATCCCTCGATTCCGATAGTCACGGTAAACTGCGATGGCTAGCACTGGGGTATTTCCGTTTATGTATCCACTACCGGAGTCGTCTTCCGTCCAGAATCGATACCATGCTGCTCCGACCGGAGTCGGATCGACTACGGCAACAACCGCTGTGTCTCCATCGCGTTCTCCCCAGCCACCCAGTTCTCTCACAACTTCAGGGAGTGCGAGTGCTTCCTGGATAGTTATTAGGATTGGCCTGAATCTCCAGGATCCACTGACCTACCTTCTGAGGAGTGTCCATTAGAGCAGGAGGAATGCTCAGACCTTACTTCTTATCCCAAATTGAAGCAAACACTCTTACGGTTCTACAACTGACCGTCGAATAGGAGAGCGCCCGACGTCCACCGGCACCTGTACCTGATGCTTATCCTAAGATGGTTCGCACTCCTTCGAGTGCTAGTCCTGTCTTGATGTGGCTGCCAGTAGACAATCCTTTTTGGGAAGCCTCGCGTCCGCATGTGGCTGAGACGTCGTTCCAATCCAACTACGCCGCACGTGCACCCGTCGATCTACCATTTTTGCTTCATGTCATGGATTGGATGACTCCTGGCTGCCAGAAGAATCTTTCGTGCTGCCGCAATCAGCAATCAAGTCTCAGCTACCAACGGAAGAGCCAGGGCGGTTCGGGTTACGAGCAGCGGACGGTCATGGGAGGCTTCACACTCACGGATGGGGTGCATTCATCGGGCTTGGTCATCTTATGAAGGGGATTTTGCTGAGTCGGCCATCAGGGGCCAATTGCGGGTGTGCACCTCAGCTCTGGCTCTGTTTGCAGGGGCCGAAGCAGCTGGACTGTTTGTCTTGGGCTCGTCGTTTGGCCTCACTTTCGTGACTGGCACCATCTGGGGCGAGATCCTTGGAGGATGGAGTTTCCGACTTCGTGCCCCACGCCTCTCTGTGGAGGGATACTACAGAACGACTGTCAATAGAGGCGTGGAGGCATCAATGCAGGACGGAGGTGCTCGCTCACTCCTGGGATATGAGTTCTGATAACTGAACGCGGTGGCCTCGCCTCGCGAAGCCTGTCTAGCTAGTTCTGTCATACATACTCTTGGAGGGGGCAATGCCTGAAGAGGGACTGGGCGTGCTGTTCTTCTCTCCGTTCCAGAGAGCACTGCGGACCGTCGTTTGTTTCAGCGGCAGGCTCTACTTGGCGCTGGGCTCGAGCACTCAGCGAAAAGCACTGCCGCTGTAGCATTCACACCGTGCATCAGGAGTGAGGAGAAGCGAAGCGGCTTTACATCTCGATGTTGGCGCTGCTGGCGATGCTTCTGACAATGGCCGCTCAGCGTCCATCTCCGCACTTCAACTAGAGTCGTATCCCATTGTTCGCATGCTATATGCTCTCCAGTCAATCTCTGATGGAGTTCCTGCCCGATGCTTCGCGATTCTCGGATTCCGACGGGACAACGGCCAACGGCGACACCATCGTCCACACATATGTCACCACAGTGACAAAGGCCTACACGGTCACCTTGGTAGTTGAAGACAACGAGGGAGCAACGGTTATGACTCCGATCGGCATCAAAGTCACCGATCAAGATCCCTTCGACTAGAGTGCTCAGCAAAGACCGATTTGCGCACAAGACTGAGACCGATCGCAACGCAGTTCAGCAAGTTTTGGATTCATACAGTCCGCGGACGAGTCTTCGGGGATCAGATTATGTCTAGTACCAGTAGCTGACTCCGATCCGACCCTCTGGACCAGAGAAGAAGAGGGTGGAGCTTTCAGACATGCGCCAGACATCAGTGTTTGTCTGATCGAAATGCAGATGCATGGTTGGTGCTAATTGGTAGTTTCCATCCGCGTCAGTAAACCACATCCCCTGCGCAGAACCTGGGCCGATCTTGCACCCCGCCTCGCCATCGGCAGGATCCTTGATCTCTTCGATCCAATAGAGGGTTGCCGGCCAAACAACGGGGTCAGTCATGTCTAGAATCTGGAAGTCGTAGCCCCAACCCGTGTTGATGACCAGTTCCTTGGTTTCCCCTTCTAAGCGGTATCCGACGACTACTGAAAAGTGACACGGGAAGATCCAGCCCATCCCCGCCCAGTCGAAGAGGATGATATGCGGTTTGTACTCCTTAATCAGGCTGACTGACTTCTCGAAGACTTCATCCAGACTCCCGGTCTCTTTCCCGATCGTGACACCGTCGGAATAGCGTGCCTCAATGAAGCTCCTAAGCCCACTTCTGAACAGCATTGGGACGGTGTATCCCATTCTTGCCCCTACCCAAGAGACAGTGATGGTATGCATCCTCTCATGCAGTTCCTGGATTGCTTCGACGGGCCGATCCCGGATCAGCATGCCGTACCCGTGGCACTGATCGTAGTAAGCGAGAAGCATGCGCGCCGCTGCAGGCCCGCAACCTGCTGGGACAATCCTGCCGTCTTCTCCTGGCCAATCACCCTGGACAAACGCGGGAACTCCCGTAATGACCATGGATACGGGCTCTTGATCCTGTGTACCCGGTGAAGAGTCTGTGGCGGCCATCAGGCACCCAAAAGCCTCAGTGGAGGCTGGCTCTCTCGCCGGAGCCGGTTCCCAAGTGCGTAGTATCCCACTGAAGAGAATCGCTACGACGACGACCAGGATCATAAAACCAGGCGCTGCTGGGGACCTCATGTAGTCCACGCTAGTATCTCCTTTCGGCTGCAAGATCTACTGTATCGTGTATTGTGCTTGGATGCCATCGCAAGCCGCTTCAATCTCAACGCTTGACTACGTCCAATTTTCACCGCAAAGACAGATCTCAAGGCAAAGCCAGAATAGCCAATGATTCATGTTTGCGAATAGGTAGACAACGTGCGCGGTGGGCAGCTCGAAGACCGAGATTGAAACCGCAGTTTGGAGCCTGGGGGACTGAATGTAGGACACGTTCGTTAGTTATGCGGTGGTGAACTGTGTCCCCTGTTCCAGCGCTCGCGAGATCTGAAAGGTAGTCCTAGACTGCACTAACGCGCGAGGCTGAGGCTACTATCACCTGCGGTTGCCAGCGGCAGTGTGATGACCATCACACTTGTGGCTATCCGCTTCCATGGCATGAGAGGACGCTCACCGGTCTCAGGGGAAATGGATGCCGTGAACCTGTTGATAGTGTTCTTCACCAAGGGCGCGGGTCAGTTCTGACACTGCCAGAGCCTTGCCTGCCTCAGCGACCGCGCAAACTGCTAAGTCCGGGTCATTACAGTAGGGTTCGAACGCATCGATCCACTCCTGCCACATGCTGCTCTCCTTTCCACTCCAGCCCATTCCGCTCTGCAAACCAAGTGTCGCTCTCGCGATCTCCTCGGGAGGGTACGAATACCGAAGGGCGGCCAAGGTCTTCGTTCTCCATGCGGGATTAGGCTTGTGTCCAAGAGGTACAAGATGAAATCGCTGGAGATTCTGATTCTGGAGCAATGCCACGTAGATCTCAATATCCTTTCCAACGAGTATATCTACTACGTCGAAGTACCAGTACGAAGGAGATAGGCTATCGAGTAAGTCAGTTCTCTCCTTCGCGGTCAAGACACTAACTGCGGTGTGCAGTTGTTCGCTGATTTGCCAACTGCTGGTGACATCTTCACTAAGAACGTGCTCAATCCACCGAAAAGCCAGTCGTGGATTGGAGGGCAACGCTTCACCAATCCAGTATTGGTCACGTCCGTGAGCTACTACCGCCTCTTCCCACTCCGGTCTCAACTCGTCTCGCACGGTCCCTCGCGGATCGCGACCCCATTCTCCCTCCGCTGCAGCCAATGAGACCTTGGGGCTTTCGTGTCTTAGCAGGCGAGAAACAAGAGATACAGAAACGCGGTCGCGCACAATTGCCGATTCGACGAGCTCCTCGGAGCCAGCGAGGTTCGCCAAAACCCGATCAAGCAGAGGATCGGGGACATCTTCGTGTTGGAGACTGACACCGATCACTGCGCTGCGGTATCCTGGATTGTCGATGAGTTTGCCCGCACTATCTACCCAGCCATCTGAACCCAGATCAACTGCACGGCGGAAGAACGGCTCAACAATGTCTACAGGCATCCCTAGGGTGACTGCCGATTCGAGCCACTTGAGGGGCTTATCTGTTCCATCAGCTATGATGGAAACGGCGTACGGGCTCCAGCGCGGCCATTTCCTCTCAATGAGTGATGCTTGCTCCTCCGCTCTCGCTATCCTCCCCATGGCTGACTTTGGACGCATGCTCAGGAGTTCTTCAGCTAGCTGATTTACGCTCTTAGCCTCCCGCCGATCGGCTTCTCTCCAATCCCTTCGATCTTCGAGAGCCCTTTCCGGAAAGAGGGCTGCAAAGTCGGGGTCGATGGGGAGATCAACCTCCATTTGCAGGTGACCCGCGATGGCCTTGAGCTTCTGCGCGACGGCTGGGTGTCCCTCAACCATCGGAAGGAGATCTGCCAACATGACACGTGCGTGCTCCTGAAGGAGATTCCTTTCATGCTCATGAAGCTCTCCTCTCATCGAGAGCGGATGAGCCCAAGTGCCTAGCGTATCAAGAACAATACTCCACTCGATCCGAGACATGCTCTGGATAAGTTGCAGCGCATCAGGCCACAGATCGCAGAGATGCGAGATTTCCTCCTTTGGGAGATACCCAAACTGATACACGCCCCGGAGCTCGGAGCTCACATCCATGAACGTACGCCCGAATCTTGGGGAGAGGACGGTCGGAAGAAGAAGAAGGGAAGTGCGCTCGTTTCCCCCACTAGATACGAAGGCCATGATTGCGTCCAGGAGTATCCGCCTTCGGCTGAGAGCCTCTCCACTCCGAGGGATGGCTTCGGCAATCCAATCCTGTATCTTCCGAAGTGGGAGGGACGGCGTTGCATGTAGCTCGCGGTTATCATCAACGGTGCTTTGGAGCAACAACGGTATGTACGTCCGTGGTGCTCTGCGGAGTCCGGCCTCTGCAAAGGTGAGAAGCTTGCTAGGCGCTACTGCGAGGACCCATTTGGCTTCATTCGCACCGAGCCACGCGAGCTTCTCATAGACAGTATCGTGATTGCACGCATTCACCAAAGTGTGGAGGTTCTCGGGGGTGATTGCCCCGCCTCGCGCTGCTGCTCCGATTAAGGTCATTGCGGTGGCGCATATGTCGGGTGCATTTGCTATCAGGGAGGATGGATCTAGTGATCTCGCTCCGCTGTAGAACGTGTCTCGAACAAGGCCATAGCGAAGCTGTCGCGGAACAACGCAGATGTTCTCACCGGCTTCGCGGATTACTCCGCTTGCATCGAGCTCCGATAGCATCTGCCTGACGTCTGGCTGGCTAATCTCGCAGAATCTCGCCACGTTAGGCATCGGCATACCAAAGTCTCCACCAATTGCCAGAGAGGCTAGTACCGATCGTGCCCGTTCGGTTGACTTCCACTCAACGTGCCTAAGTACGGTTTCCTCCAGACGGCGCCCAGAAATGACATCGCTCCACTCTCCCGAGAGGCAAGCGCTTGCCAGCGTTGTAGCCAACCCTGGCCACCCTTGAGCCTGTTGTACGATCTCGTTGACTAGCCAACGGGGGCCAGAGAGTCCCAAGTCCGAAAGGATTCTGACTATCTGGTCTATAGTAAGTGGACCAAGTCCCAACACTTGCTGGTTCGCGACGCCCAATATCTCCTGGACACAGCTCCTCTCCCTGCCGGGCCAGCATGTCGCGCAGAGCGGGAAGGACACACCTAACTCATTTCTCAATTGGAGCATTGTGCGGAGGAGTTCCTGTTGCTTTAGCGTTTGCGCGTCATCAACAACCACGAGAGGCATTCCCTCATGTTCTCTGAGAGCGTCTGCGATTGCAGTTCGGTTATCGGAGACGGCGAATAGCACCTTGCCCTCTAGAGCAAGCTTCCCTAGTAGGAAACTTTTGCCGGAGCCAGGTTGGCCGACAAGTAACCTGTCTCCGGTGAGCGCAATGAGAGCGTCACGATCTTCTTTCCGCCCTACCAGTCTATTACCAGCTGATGATGAAACAGAAAAGGGGACGGCGCTTAACGCAGTGGGATCTCCTGTCAGTCCAAGTAGTTCCTTACGCCACATCTTGTTCCGATAGAGCTTCTCGGCGAACCAGAGCTGGTCGTAGATGCCGATCAACCGGAAACCCTGCTTCGTTGCTTCGTTGTGGAGATTCCGCTTCTTGGTATTGCTCAAGCAGCAAGATGTTGCCAGGACAGCTTTCCGGTTAGTACTCCCTGAGTCTCTTCTTCTGGACAAACTGCCGCGCAGGTTTCGAAGGACATTCTTGTCTGTGGTCGCAATGATCGGGGTTGGATCGCCATCTACATCCGCAATGGCGCCATCCATTCCCTCATCATCTCCTCCAAGCATCGGCGCAAGCGTAGGGAATACTTCCATCAAAAGGGCATTGGCGCAGCGCTGAAAAGTCGTTGGATCGAGTTGCTCATCTAGTCTCTCGATGATCTTCCGGTAGAGGGCGTCCTGTATCATTTCGCTTAATGATAGCTGGGAACTGACAGGCAAACAATAGAAACTTACAACCTAATGTGGTGGAGCGAGCTGCGTGCACAGCGACTCTCTCAGGAAACACTTACGCGAACGTCGATTCCCCAAGCTATTGGAGCCTAGGGGACTCGAACCCCTGGCCTCTTGCATGCCATGCAAGCGCTCTCCCAGCTGAGCTAAGGCCCCAGTGTGTGCGTATTTGTTACCCGATTTGCGCTGTTTTTTCAAGGCATGTCGGTAAGGTAGTTGGCGATCATGTGCTCCAGGATCATGTGTGCGTCCTCTATTCGCCCGTAGTGATCCTCTGCAAACAACAACACGTGATCGGCAATGCTTCTTGCTTTGCCACCATCGAATCCGAGGAGCGCGATCGTCTCAAGCCCTGCATCCTTGGCCCACTCCATAGCGCGCACGATGTTTGGTGAGTTGCCACTGCCTGTGATCGCGATCAACACATCTCCCGGGTGCGCCAGCGCCTCCAGTTGCCGAACGAATACTGCTGTGTAGTCTTCATCGTTTCCCCATGCGGTGATCAGCGGGACGTTGTCGGTGAGTGCGATCGCCCGGAATGCTGGGGTCTTGCCCTGTGAAGCCAGCTTCTGTAGGTCGTTTGCCATATGCGAAGCAGTGGCTGCACTTCCACCGTTTCCGATGATGAACAGCGTCCTCTGCTCCACACGCGCGCGCTCCAAGACCTTGACCACCTCGCCAATTGCCGCCGGATCGATCGATCGCAGTCCCTGTTCCAATCTGCTGATATACTCACTGACGTAATCTTTCATTCATTCCTCCACGTAGATGATACGGCTGCCCTGCCCCTCAAGCGCAAACGGAATCCTCCGCAGGCCGAGCGCCTCCATCCGTCGGACGAGTTTACCTTGTTCTTCCGGGTCACAGTAGAGGAGGAGGAATCCTCCCCCTCCTGCGCCGAGGATCTTTCCACCCTGCGCACCAGCCTCAAGCGCAGACTTGTACCATTCGTCGATCCTCGGGTCGGTGATTCCGCTCGCGATCTGGCGCTTGATCATCCAGCTACGGTGCAGCAGTTTGCCCACGGCCTCCGGATGATTATTGCACAACGCTTCGTGTAATTCCTCGGCCAGCCTGACCAGTAGGCCAAGTTCGCGGTTCGCTGTTCCCTTCCGCGTCTTGGTGACTTGCTCATTCAGTATATCCGAGCTTCGTCGCTGCATGTGCGTGTAGAACAAGAGGAGAGATTCGGACAACCTGCGTCGCGTAGATTGCTCGCAGATGATCGGCTCTACGAGGACCGAGTCATCACGATTGAAGTGAATGTAGTTGAGCCCGCCATAGGCGGCGGCGTATTGATCCTGCTTACCGATTGGCTGACATAGTGTGTCGATCTCGATCTCGCATGCTTCGCGTGCCAGGCGCTCCGCTCCGCTAAAGCGGTCGGCGTAGGCATGAAGGGCGTGCAACAGGCCTACGGTGAGGGTTGAGGAGGAGCCGAGCCCCGTCCCAGCCGGGATGTCGGCGATCGTCGATATCTCCACGCCGCGATCGATACCCGTTTTGCGCAGGGCTGCGCGCACGATCTCGTGCTTCAGATCATCGACGCGATCCACAATCTCGGTATCGGAATACGAAACGCGGATTGAGTCATCAAATCGCCTGTTCACTGTGACGTACATGTACTTGTCGATCGTCGTTGACACAACGGTCGCTCCGTGTTCGCGGTAGTAGGAAGGAAGATCGGAACCGCCGCCAGCGAAGCTGACGCGAAACGGGGTGCGGGTAATGATCATGAGTATCTCCTTTGAGCCTCTTCGTAGCGGGCGTGCGTCCCGATGTCAAGGAGTTCCTCTGTGCTCTCGTAGGCGTAGAGTCTCTTCCCCGCCTCTAGCGCACGCGGAAAGAGGTCGACGATGAAATCAGCCGGTTCGTGCGGTGAAAGAAACTCGAGTATCTGCGGTTCCAATAAGTACAGTGCGGCGTTGCCGAGGTTTCCATGGGAGAAGTCGCCCGGTGCGTGGTGCAGATTGACAACCTTGTTATCAGTATTTACCTCCACGATATCACAGTCGTGCGGGCGATCCGTTCGCTGCACGACAAGCGTCCCCATCCCGCCGTGAGCGCGGTGGAACGTCTCCAACTTCTTGAGGTCGAACTGCGTGAGGATATCCCCGTAGACAACAACGAATGGCTCATCAAGCAGCTGAGAAAACGCGCGCAGCGCACCCGCGGTTCCCTGCAATTCTTCCTCTTTGGAGTAGGTAATTCGGGCTCCGTAGCGGCTCCCATCGCCGAGGTGCGCCCCAATCATCTCCCCTAGGTGATGGAGATTGATGAACAGGTCGTGGATTTCGTAGCTCGCGAGCCAGGCGATCGTGTGGTCAATCAGCGGCTTATCCCCGATCGGAAGGAGCGGCTTCGGAGTGGTGAGAGTCATTGGCAGGAGGCGCTCTCCCTCGCCCGCGCACAGGATCACGCCTTTCATGAAGTACCTCCGGCAGTGCGAGTGACGAGTGACGCGTGAGGAGTGATGCGTGATCGGTGCTGAGTGACCGGTGACGAGTAATGAGTGATGGGTGAAGAAGCGAAATTGGTGGAAGGCTGCACGGTCATCGCTTGCCTCCTGTTTCTTCAAGGATCGTCTCTATTGCTGCTGGCAGATCTGCTACGATTAGATCCGGCTTCACCTCGAACAATCCGTCCCTCCCTGCAAAGCCGGTCTCAACGAGGATCGTGCGGCAGCCGGCGCGCTTTCCAGCGAGAATGTCGCTTGTGGAATCGCCCACAAGGTAAGACAAGGCCGGGTCGATGCCATGCTCATCGCGAGCCCGTGCAAGCATCCCCGTCCCTGGCTTGCGGCAAGGGCAGTCCTTCAGGTACTCGGTCACCGTTGCCTGCGGATGGTGCGGACAGTAGTAGAGAGCATCCAGGTGTGCCCCATGTCTCGCAAGTTCTCTGCGCAGGCGCGCGTGAATCTGCTTCAGATCTGCGATCGTCAAGTAGCCCTTGGCGATCCCCGCCTGGTTGGTGACGACAATCACCGGAATACCCGCTGCGTTCAGCCTCGCGATTGCCTCGCCAGCGCCGCCTATCAGCTCCAGATCCTCTGCGCGGTTCAGGTGATCGATCTGCTCTACGATAACACCGTCGCGATCGAGAAAAACCCCCCAATTCAGCATCTAGCGCACGACAAGGCTCACCATCTTTCTCGGGATGGCGATCGCCTTGACCAGCTTCTTGCCGTCGAGTTTGGATGAGACCTCCTCTTTGCCAAGAACGTACTCGCTCAACGCATCCGCGTCGGACGCGATCTCCATGGGTACGGTTACCCTCACTCGCACTTTGCCGTTGACCTGCACGGGGATTTCCAGCTGCTCTTCGGCGATCGCCTCTTGGGAGAACTTGGGCCACGCCTGATCGAGGACAGCGTCATTATCACCATTGGTGTGCCCGATCCGCTGCCACATCTCCTCACAGACAAACGGGGTGAACGGCGAAAGGATGAGGATCAGCCCCTCGATTACGGCACGCAACAAGGCGTCGCTGCCTCCGTCGTCGGCGTACGGGTAGGTGTCGTTAACAAGCTCCATGATCGCTGAGATGGCAGTGTTGAAGTTGAACTTCCCCTCGATGTCCTCGGTCACTTTCTTCACCGTACGCTGGTAGCGGCGCCAGAGCGAGCGGGCCGCCTGATCTAGCTGCGCTGGGTCGAAATTGGCCGGAGCGCCCACTATGCGGTCGGCGTTTGTCACTACGAGCGTCCACACGCGGTTGACGAAGCGAAAAGCTCCTCGCACCCCTTCCTCAGACCACTCGATATCGCGGTCTGGAGGGCCCATGAACAGTGTGTACAAGCGCTCCGTATCTGCTCCGTACGCATCGATGATCTCCGAGGGGGCGACAACATTCTTCTTCGATTTGCTCATCGAGAAGTTCGATACCTCGACCTCTTTGCCGCAGTGGGGACAGCGCCCGCCCTTCACCTCGTATGGATATAGCCAGCCGTGCTCAGGGCAGCGATAGGCCATGTGACAGACCATCCCCTGCGTGAACAGGCGCTTAAACGGCTCGGAGAAGCTGAGGTAGCCCATGTCCTCTAGTGCCTTCGTAATGAAACGCGAATAGAGCAGGTGCAAGATGGCGTGCTCCACCCCGCCCACGTACTGATCGACCGGGAGCCAGTTGTTCACATCGTCGACGACGAACGGGACATCGTCGTTCTTGGCCGAGATGTAGCGCAGGTAGTACCACGAGGAATCGACGAATGTGTCCATCGTGTCCGTATCGCGCTTGGCCGGGCCGCCGCAGATGGGGCAGGTTGTCTCCGCGTAGCCGGGGATGTCGGCCAGGCCCATCTTGCCGATGAAGGCTACCTCCGGTAGCTTGATCGGAAGGTCCTTCTCCGGAACGGGGACGATGCCGCACTTGTCGCAGTAGATGACGGGAATCGGCGCACCCCAGTAGCGTTGGCGGGAGATGAGCCAGTCGTGTAGACGGAAGTTAATCGCTGCCTTCCCCTTTTCTGTCTCCTCCAGCCAGGCGGTTACCCTGCTTGTCGCCTCTTCGCCAGGGGTGCCGCTCAATTGGCCTGAGTTGATGATATTCCCATGCTCGGCATGGGAAAGGACGTCGCGGTAGAAGGGGAGGCTCGACATCGCCTCCATCACCGTGCGGTACTTGCGCGAGGGTTCATAGAGCGCATGGCAGCGCTCCATAATTGCCCGATCTGTTGCTACGGAGTCAAGTGCGATGATTTCGTCGTGGAAGATGAATAGCCAGCGTCCGCCAACCACTTCGGTCCAACTACCGGGTTTGAGGTACTCCTGCACAAGTTTGGCGTATGTGTCGGCGCTATCGGCGCTCATCGTCAGATAGAGGCCGTCCTCGCTCTTCTTAAACGGGAATCCGGCTTCACGTAGTGCACTCTCGATATCGCCATTGACGCTCCCGATTGGGATGTAGCTCTTGGTCACGGCGTCGGTGCGCTCGATCACCGGGATGATCGGAAGACCAAACTTGATGGCGAAGGCGAAGTCACGCTCGTCGTGTGCGGGTACGGCCATAATCGCGCCCGTGCCGTAGGTCATCAACACATAGTCGGAGATCCATACGGGGATCTTCTCCCCATTCACCGGATTGATCGCGTACCCGCCGGTGAACACGCCAGTCTTCTCCTGTTCGGTCGATGTTCGCTCAACCGCGGTCCGTCTCGCCGTTTCCTCGCGATACGCGGTCACAGCCGCGCGCTGCTGTGCTGTAGTCAGTCTGTCGACGAGGCGGTGTTCCGGTGCCAGGACCATGAACGTTGCCCCCCATAGGGTGTCAGGGCGGGTGGTGAAGACGACGATCTCCTCATCATCTTCCGTGAGGAACGTCACCTCCGCACCAACGCTCCTGCCGATCCAGTTTGACTGCATCTTCTTCACATTCTCCGGCCAGCCGTCGAGTGTCTTCAGATCATCGAGGAGGCGATCGGCGTAGTCGGTGATTTTGAAGAACCACTGTTCGAGCGTCTTCTGCACCGGCGGTGTGCCGCAGCGGTCGCAGACGCCACCGACGACCTGCTCATTGGCAAGGACGGTATCACAGGTGGGGCAGTAGTTGACCGTTGCCTTCTTCTTGTAGGCGAGACCGTGCTCATACAGCTTGAGGAAGAGCCACTGCGTCCATTTGTAGTAATTGGGCAGGCAGGTCGTCACCTCGCGCTCCCAATCGTACTCGATCCCCCAGGCGCGGAACTGCTCCTTGGCGTGAGCGATGTTGTTAAGTGTCCACTCGCGCGGATGGATCCCACGTTCGATCGCCGCGTTCTCCGCCGGCAGGCCAAACGCGTCCCAACCCATAGGGTTTAGGATGTTGTACCCGCGCATTCGGTAGAAACGGGTGACGACGTCGCCGATGATGTAGTTTCTCCCGTGCCCGACGTGGAGCGACCCCGACGGGTATGGGAACATGTTCAGGTAGTAGAACTTGTTCTCTATTGCATCTGTCGGTGCGCGGAAGAATCCGCGCTCGCGCCAGAAGTCGCGCCAGCGCTCCTCGATCTTCCTAAAGTCGTACCGCTCTGTCTTCTCATCTACCATAGCCTAAGTTCTCCCCTTGCCAACCGCTCCGCTTCCTGCAACAACTCATGCACATCCTTCATCGAACGCATCTCGCTGTACAGCCGCAGGATCGGCTCCGTCCCTGAGGCGCGGAACAGGAGCCAGCCATCCTTGAATCTCAGCTTGATCCCATCGAGGGTCTCCACACTCATCACCTTGCGCCCCGCAAACGTCTCTGGCGGATTCTCCTTGAGCTTGGCGACAACCTCCAAACGCCCTTCTACCTCGATATCGCGGCGATGGTAGAACCGCGGGCCGTACTTGTCGAACAGCGATTGCACAAGCTTGCTCGCGGGCTTACCTGCACTGGCCACAATCTCGGCTAGGAGCACGGAATGAAGGACGCCGTCCCGTTCCGGGATATGCCCTTGGATGGCGATGCTTCCGCTCTCCTCGGCCCCGATCAAGACATCGCCCCGCTTAAGGATCTGCTCGCAGTGGTGCTTGAACCCGATTGGAACTACGATCTGAGTCAGACCGTAGTCTTCGCACATATCGTGAGCCATATCGGTGAGGTTGAACGCGGTGACGACCGACCCGCGCAAGCCGCGCTCTTCGACGAGGTAGCGGAAGATGAGGGCGAAGGTGATGTGGGCATCGATGAACCCGCCCTTTTCGTCCATTGCCGAGATGCGATCGCCATCGCCGTCCGTGACCACGCCGATCATGTTGCGCTTCCGCCGGCGCAGGGAGGCGATCACCGCGCGTAGCGGAACGAGGTTTTCCTCCAGCGGTTCGGGCTTCTTCCCGCCGAAGAGTGGATCGTGACGTCCGCGGATCTGAGTGTAGGAAACGCCGTACTCGCGCAGAAGCTGCGACACATAGCCTTGCGCCGAGCCGTACATGGAGTCGATCACCACGTGCACCGGCGATGCGGTGAGGCGAGCAGGGTCGATCAGCGTGCGCACCTTCTCCAGAAAAGGTGTCTTCATATCGACCTTCTCGATCAACCCTTCCGGGGAACGTGGCGTAGGGATTGTGCTGGAGAGATGTTCTTCCACGCCGTCTGTCACTTCACTTGGAGCGGAGCCGCCGTACTCGGCCTTGTACTTAATCCCGTTATAGGTCGGCGGATTGTGGCTGGCGGTGAACATGATCCCTGCCGCTGCCTTCTGGTTCACGACCGCATAGGAGACCGCGGGTGTTGTGACGGGAGCGTCGCTAATCGTGACCGGGATTCCGGAATCGTGCAGCACACGTGCAAAGTGGTGCGCAAACTCCGGTGACAGGAAGCGCATATCGTAGCCCACAACTACTCCGTTCGCGGCCGGACGGTAGGGAGAGCCCCAGTCTGTGTAGATATCGAGCGTTTTCCGTTCCTCTGAGACGAGGAACTTTGCCGTCGCCTCGGCAACACGCGCTACGTTGTCAAACGTGAAGCCGTCGGCGATAACGGCACGCCACCCGTCAGTTCCGAACTTTATTCTTCTTGTGTCTTGTCGGCTTCCTCTTTTTTCCACGTTGTTCTCCTGTACGCACACGCGATGTTGTGTTGATTCGTTGAACGTTCTCCGGCAGGATGAGATCGTTGCGTGCGAGAATCTCAAGCAGCAGAGTGTAGGGAATCGATGTCTCCACCCACAGGGAATCGATCTCCACCACTCCGTTCTTCACCGGAACATGCGGCATTGCCCGTTCCACCGCCAGCTTGTAGCGGGCGAGCATCTCCTCGTCGCTTAGTACTTCAGTAGTTGTATTCAACGGTGTATTCTACCTCGCTCTCCCCGTCTGCGGGGACACCCACGACATACTTAATCGTGTTAGCATCCACATTTTTGTACTGGTGCGAAGTAGTCGTTATCTTCCACGTTCCGTTTAAGTGTTCGCGGACATCAATCGAAACGTCTTCGTCCTTGTGGTTGCGCAGCGTGATGAGGTACGTCTCACGATAAGTGGATGAGGCGATCTTCTCGCGGGAGATCTGCGTCCTCTCTCCGATGAGATCAAAAGCACTGCCTACCAGCAGGCTGACCGTCTCGTCGCTTGCCGTGTGGTTAATCGCGTCTTCTCCTAAGAATAGGAGCGCGCTATTGGCTTTTCCGAACAGGCGCACCGTCCCCGCTGGAAGAGGGATCCCCAGGCCGCTCTTCGCGCTGTTGTCAAACGAGACCTCCACCTGTACTCCAGAGCTGCTCACACCATCGTAGATGTAGGTCTTTTGCACCGCAACTGTGCTTGCCTTGGCGTAGGGGACGACAAGTGCATCGCCACTTGCAAGATCGATGGTTCCGGGCAGGGTATACAGATGGTATTCGAAGGCGCCTTGCTCACTTGCGCCCATTTCCATCGCTGCCATCGGAGCGGCGCGCATGCTGCTGAAGTTTGTTGTAACCTGATTCACGTCCCCCGCGACGAAACGGACTGTGGCCCCGGTAAAATCAAGTCCGCACTGATTGCGGAGCGTAACCTGTCCTTGAAGCGAGAGCGTTGACTGATCCTCGTCGAGGACGCAGATGTAGCTACCATCCCAGGAGACATTACCCGTTAGGTAGGATAGGGTCGCCGGGATGTCGCCCGTATTGTCAGATTCAATCTTCAAGGTCAGCAGGGGATCGAGAGAGTACAAGCCTCTATCGCCCAGGTTCACCTGTTGCGGCTGGGCAATGGTGCGGATTGTCCCCGAAGAATCGATGATCGTAACCCCGTCCGTAGCGTACGCAATGAGGATTCCTCGATAGATACCATTTGCGGTCATCACCTCGACGCTCTTGCCGATTACGGCAGCAGACAGCTCTCCGATAGTTGTGTAGTCAAACGACTGTGAGACGATTGTTCCTTCTGTTTCGATCAGGACCGACTCCGGGATCAGGCTCGCTGGAACTGGAAGCTCGACATTACTCATTCCCTTGGTTAGGCTCAACACAGCTGTATCCTGAACGCAGGCGATCCCCTGCGAATAGATGGTCAGCACCGGCGCTGCCGACGCGAGAAGCGACATAACCGACAGACAGACAACAAAGCCAATTGCAGCATTACCCTTGCGCATGGTATCCCTCCCTTGACAATAGAGATGATAGCACACGTAACTGTAAGTTGTAAAGGAAATGGGGTTCTTGCATTGCGCGGTCCCGATAATGCTTTGATGGTGGTCCGTGGTTTTGTGATAGATCCATCCGCAGGCTACAATCGCTACTCGATTCAAAGGAGACGACGTATGCAAAGGTTGTTCATTGTAGTCATAGTTCTTTTTTTCTCGGTGACCGCATTTTTTGCCCCGCAGACCGACGCTGGGCAGGAGGCCAAGCTCTCACCGGCACTGCGAGAAATGTTGTCCAAGATAGGTGACATCGAGGATCTGTCGGGGTACGCTCTAACGATGCAGGTCTTCGGTCCGAACGGATTGATCATTGTGCCGATCACTCCAGGCGGTGACATGGCAGAGGAGCTGGGGGTTCTGGTCAAGGTGCGGGATCCGTTCTTTGGGATGAGCTTCCTCGGCCTGCCGGTAACGGTCTCCACGGGGACGATCCTCGGGATGAAGATTCCGCTCGCTGGGCTGCTGACGCTGATCGCTTCACCTAACGTGATATACGTGGAACCGGCATGGAAGACTGAGCCGAAGCTCAACGTGAGTGTTCCCGCGATCGGGGCGGACGTGGTACACGCCCCCCCCACATCGGACATTGGAGAGAACGTGATCGTCGGTGCCGTGGATACGGGGATTGACTACATGCACCTGGATTTCCGCTACGATTCTGATGGAGATGGGTTTGAGGAGTCATCACGCATCCTCTCGATCTGGGATCAGACGAGCGGCCTGTTCGGCGCCAAGTATGATCGCTCGGACATCGAGAGCGACATCGCCGGTGGGTTAGGGTCCAACAGTGGAATCGTCCGCGAGGAAGATAGCAGCGGTCACGGAACGCACGTCATGGGAATCGCCGCGGGAGACGGATCGTCGTCTGCTGCGGGGATGATCGGCATCGCCCCCGGGGCGCAGATAATCGAGGTGAAGACGCCATTCTACACCTCTGACATCCTCTCCGGCGTGAGCTACATCTTCGATCAGGCCGAGCAGGCAGGGTTGCCTGCGGTGGTCAACCTGAGCCTCGGCGGGCAAGACGGCCCACATGATGGTACGAGCCTGTTCGAGCAGGGGTTGGACGAACTTGTCGATCGGCCAGGGCGCGTGATCGTTGTCTCGGCGGGAAATGAGGGGGACGAATTGCTGCATGTTGGGCGTTCGCTTTCCGGGAACACGGCTACCTTTTCCGTCGATCCGGGATCTGATTCTCTGGACATGTCACTGTGGTATCCGGGAGGATCGGCGTTCACGATCACCGTCATCCCTCCAATCGGAAGTGCGCTTACTGTCACGGCTGGTACGACCGGGCACGACTTGAGTGCTAGCGGTATGGTCAACGTGGATAACGCCTTTGCCGGGACGAACCCGGAGAATAACGCTAACGAAGCCCGGATCACGCTGAGCGCGCTCACAAGCGGGGCATCCTGGAGCGTCACCGTGACGGACGCCAGCGGTGGAGGAAGGTTTGATGGCTGGATCACGTCGAGTGACGGTACGATCATCGGTGGTGATTCGCTCCTCACCATCGACGAACCGGGGAACGCCAACAAAGTGATTACCGTGGGATCGTTCAATACCAAGGCACAGTGGTCGTCTCTCGCTGGCCAGCAGGACTTCTCATCGACCACGCAGTTGGGGGCTCTGTCGTACTTCTCTAGCCTTGGCCCAACGAGGGACGGGAGGCAGAAACCGGATATCACGGCGCCTGGAGCGTGGATCTCCTCGACCCTTTCAGTCGATTCCCCGTCTGCGCTGTATCTCTCCAACCCCGATGGGGTGCACACAATGAACCTGGGGACAAGTATGGCTGCCCCGCACGTTACTGGCGTGATCGCGTTGATGCTATCTGTTGACCCGCAGTTGACGACTGATCAAATTAGGGCTGTGCTGATTGACACGGCAATACAGGATACATTCACCGGAAGCGTCCCCAACTGGAGCTGGGGCTACGGGAAACTGAACGCGCAAGACGCGGTTGCTGAGATAATCAGCCAGGTGAGTCCACTGCCCGAGGACGTGCCAACGATTGCGCTCATGGAGAATCCGGTAAGTGTGGAGGCGATGTTCGTCTATCGGTTGTTGCACGACACAACGCAGGCAAGCCTATACGTGATCACGGTTGCCGGAGTATCGGTGCTCGGAGTGGACCTGCCGATAAGCGGGAGGCAGTACACCTGGAACTTGATAGACGATGTGGGGCGGTCGCTAGCAAATGGCCTCTACCTGTACGTAATCACCACCGACAAAGGGAACTCCGCGGTGGGAAGGCTGGTGATCGCTAGATGAAACGAGTATTCCTTTTTTTCTTGTTGTCAATTGCCTTCCTTAGCTTAACGAGCTTCGCGAGCCAGTACGGAAACGTTGCCGGGATCTTTGATCTCTCGCCATCGGCGCGCGCGGCGGGGATGGGCGGGGCGTTTGTGGCTCTTGCCGACGATGAGAGCGCGGTCTTCTACAATCCAGCCGGCCTTGGCTGGATTCACAATATCAGCGTTTCTTCGCTTGTTGCTCGGCAGTTCGACGCGGTCAATTACGCGTCGCTCCAGCTCGCCCTCCCTTACTTCGGCGCGGCGATCCTCTACCTCGATTCCGGACCGATCGAGCAAAACGAGGAGACATTTCGTTATTCAAGCGGTGGCGCGGTAGTATCAACGGGATTCAATATTGGCCCGGTCGGGATTGGAGGACGGTTCAAGGTCTATCGCGCAGCTTTGCCGAACGATATCATTGGATGGGCGTTCGACCCGGCACTCCTTGTGGTCACAGACATCGTACGTGTCGGCCTGTTGGTGGAGAACGCCTACAGCGAGCCGATCGCGTTCTCCAGTCACACGGAGGACTGGACGCCACGGACACGCATCGGCATCGCTCTCACCCTGTCACCGTCGGCTGGTGTGGGAGTGAATGCGAGCGTCGAAGGAGCAGGGTTGTTCTCGTCTTCTCCGCTGCTATGTGCCGGGCTTGAGACGTACGTTGATGGCCTGGCGGCACGGATAGGGTATGATGGCCAGGGAGCGACGTTTGGCCTGTCGGTGCGTTTCTCGATCTTTCAGATACACTGGGCGTATATCACAAGAGACGCCTTTCCTGACACGCATCGCGTATCGCTGGAGTTTCACTTCTAGGAGGACACGTGGATTACAAGAGACGGAGAACTATTCTAGGGAAAATCTGCTTCATGTTGATCGCCATTTCTCTTATTGTTTCCTTTGCCGCTTTCTCAGTGACCGAGCAGGGAGAGAACTTCAAGCTTACGCTTACAGGGAGCAAGACGTGGACGCTAAGCTACGGTATCGGGGACGCCAGCGGGTTGGCAAGAGCAGGCGGAAGTCCGTATCAACTCTCACTCGACCAGTCACTTGCCGTCGATATCAAGGGCGAGGCGTTGTCTGTGCTGACGATTAACGCGCATTTCAACGACCAGGAAGAGTTGAGTATGCAGACGCTGACGATCAACCTCGACACCGACGACCTCAAGGGCGTGCTTGGTGATTTCTCTCTCACAGGGCAGCAGGTATTCGCCGTGTACAACAAGAAGCTGAAGGGGCTGCGCCTCGACTACATGCGGGATGGGACGACGCTGACCGGTGTCGTTTCGCAGATCGAGGGGATCTCAGAGTCGCAGACATTCATCGGAAGCACCGCACACGCGCAGGTTCTATACGCAGCTTCACAGCCAGAGACACCATGGATCGCGCAGCCCTACCGGACGAACATTGCCGGACTATACGCGTTTAGCCTCTCTTCCCCGTTCATTGCCGACTTCTCCGAGGTCAACCTGACGTTTGTCGGGGCAGCCGCCTTGCATACACTCCTGACGAGTTACGGGTTGGGGTATCTATACGATAATGTCGCCGCTTCTCCGACGACTGCCGTTTCTGAAAGCAGCTTTGTCGTGGTTACTGATGACACCGACACCGATAACCTCATCCTCAAGAATGAACCGAATGCCCTGTTGCGTAAGCGTCTGCAGGATGCGATCAAGGCCTACAACGACGAATATGACCTGTCAGATACCGACTATAAGACCTACCCGTTTACTACGGGAAGCGAATACGAGGCGGCATTCCTTAACGACCTTGCTACGCAGGCGACACTAGACGTGGACGAAGACTCGTATCCCATCACGAGTGGCACGCAGCGCCGCTTCTACTACTTAGGGAAGACTGACATCACGGAAGACTCGATCTCGGTAGAACTGAGCCTCGATGGTGAGACGTTCCTGGACATCTCCGATCTGGAGTTTTCCGGTTATACGGTAACAACCTATGAGAGTGTGGGAATAATCGAGCTAGACTTCCCAGGTAGTTTTTTCGCCGATGCGAAGAGTGCTGTCCGAGTGTCATTCGATTACAACGTATCTGGTGATATATTCAACCTTGGCCTCTCGGTCGTGCCGGGAAGCGAGAAGGTTTACCTGAACGGGAAGCTCCTCGTTCGGGACACGGACTACGCGATCGACTACGAACTTGGTCTGCTCACTCTGCTTGCGCAGGTTAAGGAGAATGACACGATACGCGTAGACTACGAGCGCTCGCGCGGAGGCCTGGGTTCAAGCGCCGAGTACGCGCGCAACTTCTACGGAACTATGCTCACCCTCCCCGTCTCGTCAGTTCTCACCCTCGATCTGAGCTTGCTGCAGGCGGCGGACAGCGTGGGCGGAAGTGTCGATAAGGAGCGGGCACGTACCATGCCCAACACACACACCGTCTCCGGGGTGGTGGGAACGATCAAACTCGATGGATTCAACGCCCAGTTTACCGCCGGCTACAACAACAATGTCTTCCCGTCCGATGACAATTTGCGTCTCAACATGCCAAACGAGATCACCTCGATTCTCGCTAGTGGCGACTACACCCTGGTGGCGAGCCTTAACGGCCTGAGCGTTCGCCATAATGGCAAATGGACCGCATACAGCGCAGCAAGTGGCCTGTCAGGGAGCCGCATCTACGCGATGACCTCCGACGATGAATACGTCTACTTCGGCACGTCCTCCGGGCTGAGTGTCCTCACCCTCAGTGGAGAGGCCCCATTCGATCAGGTGGAGAACTGGGAGCGCTACTACCTGGAGGATGGACTGCCAAACGTGGCGATCCGCTCCATGCTGCTCGATGATGGCACGCTCTACATCGGGACCGAAGGAGGTCTGGCTGTCGTACCTATTGATTCGCTTGATGATCCGGCGAGCTACAAGTCGTACACGTCAGATTCGATCTCGACAATTTACGCCCTGGCAGTATCCGGCGGAGATCTATACGTCGGAACAGAGAGCGGCCTGTTCACGCTCGATGCTAGCTCAGGCACATTCACATTTGTTCCCGGGGTTACTGAGACAAAGATCAACGCGCTTGCCGCTAGCGGTACAGATATGTACATCGGTTCAGGCGACGGACTTGCCGTGATGAGTGCAAGCTCTGGCAGCACGAGCTGGGTCTTCCAGAGCGGTCCGGTGTACGCCGTTTCACTGGGGGATGATGAACTCTACTACGGGTCTAGCATTGGCCTGTACAGGGGGAACATCCCTGTGCCGGAGACGAGCGATCAGCCGATCACAGCGATCGCCGTCGCGCAGGATGGGACTCTGTGGGCCGGGAGACGCGCCGATTCAGACTACAAACTAGACGTGTGGCACATCGGCGATACGACAGAAACCTTTGCCAACTCCGATCTACTCATCGACGGGCGCGACAATTCTCGCTTTAGAGACATTCCTGCCTCCGATCACACCGACCAAGGGATCTTGGCGAGGGCGAGCTTCAATCGCAACGCGGAGAACTACTCGCTGTCCGGCAGCTTTGAGTCGGTACAGCCAACATTCACTACCATCGGAACGCTCTCACGGAGCGATTCCACTGGCTGGAGCCTAAACGGCAACTTCCACATTGCAGATGGCATAGAACTTATTGCTTCGCACAGTTTCTATGAAGTGGATCATGTAAGCGATTATCCACGCGACACGATGCAGAACAACGCTTCGCTATCGATCGACTTGGGAGTGCACGCCGACCTATCGATCAGCCAAGCTTTGGTAAACGACGACTTCTTTACGCCAGGCTTTGACAGTGACACGATCACCTACTCGCTCGCTCTATCAGACAGCCTCTTCTCCGATTCCGTCTCCATGTCTCTTGGCTGGACCGACACTCTGCGTTACGGTATCGCGAGCAGCACCAACCCACGCGAGAACAGACTTTCTGCGAGCGCCACCTGGCAGATAACACCAGATATCAAGGTCAACGGTAGCTGGGCGAGGCCGATGACGTTTGCTGCGGGCACGACGACCGGGAGCGAAACGTGGAGTGTCACGGGAGATACTAGGCACGCCTTCACAGGACTGAGCACCACCCTCGCCTACACCATAGGCGGCAGCCGAGCGCTCAAGGATGAGAGCGCACACATCACGCAGACGGCGAAGCTGGACCTGCGGCCAAAGGCTTTTTCACTCTCCTCTGTCAAGCTAACTCCGCGCTTAACCCTGGGAGGGAACGATAAAGACGGGACGATCACGCTCAACGGTCAAGCCAACCTGCGAGCGACGGTGAGCGACTTCTCCGCCCAGGCGACACTTGGTCATGACCTATCGGGATTAGGCGAGGACACGGAACAGACGACGGATCGCATTTCTCTCAGCCTTGCCTACAGCGGAATCCCTGATCTGAAGCCGAATCTCTCATTCACGCAGAACGCGAGCAATGTCATCTACCTCGGCGAGTCGCGCGGATCGACAAGTCGCACCCTGACCGGATCCCTCTCCTGGGCTCCGCCCGATGGTCGACGGGACACATTAAGGATCAGCGCTCGCAGCTCGTCTGGATCGAGGCAGGCGGGAGACCTCACCGTGACCGTGAACAATAGCTACACCTTCTCCACCGATCCGTTCGCCGAGGGCGTCCTTTATCAGCCGATAGGGGTGCGTGTCGATGTGGACGGCAGCTACGCCGCCCGCGATGAGACGCCCGACATCAGCCTGTCCGTTAAGACGAGTGCGGACGTGACGCTCTCCAAGACGTGGCAGACTTCCCTCTCCGCCTCGTATCTTACGGGAACGAAAAGCGATGGTGATCCCTACAACAGCCTCCTGTTCGAGCTGTTCGTCGCAGCCAGGTTCTAGAGCGATGGACAACGAAGATCGCTACCTGCGACAGACGACGTTTAATGAAGATACTCCTCGAAGCCATTGACGCTCCGGCGCATCTTACGACATTCGACATCTGGGGTAACCAGTTCACATCACTTGAGATCGAGCGAGGCGATGACTGTCCATGTTGCGTCCGCTCGGAGTATGAGTTTTTGGACACAGCCGATGAGTCGGGGAATTTGTAGCAGCTTCATGTCGGTGATTGAAGGTCCGATGCGGAACAGGATACTCACAGCGAAGGGACAGATTGCGTCTCGATCGTATAGTTTTCAACGGAGGGCGCTCTGCGACATAGCAGACAATCTCACTCACCGCGAACGGATGAATGTAGCGGGGCAGCTTGTCTGCCACGTTATTGCCAATCTGCCGAAAGAGGCGCCTTAGCTGCATAGCCAGGCGGAAGAAGAGTGTTCTTTCTCACATCATACAAGTGCGTAAATTCTAATGTTGGACTGCAAGACCTGGCTCTAACATTTGCGTAACGTAGCTTCCGGAAAAGTCGAAAGTCGGGACCATTCACTGTCTTCTGGCACCTCACGTCATCGCTCCATAAGGTGCCTAGAAGAAGGGCTGCCGAGGACAATCAAATCGTCCCTCGGCACTCTGCGCCTGGACCTTCTTATGGGGCCACTGCAGTGTTCGGATAATCCAGCCGAATCTCAATGTAATCACCGGCACCTCCCGTGAGGGCGGCGGGTCCTTCGGTGATCCACTCGAGTGGGTCTGCTTCGCTTGCCCCGTTATCTGCTCCGGGAACCCACCTTTTGAACCCGAGTTCTGTGACAAGGGCGCGAGCGGCTGTTCCTTCGAGCCTATAGTAGCGCGAGTTTCCATCGATGTGTGAAAAAGGCACGTTCACTCCGCGGATGAAGTGGTAGTAGGTGTAGCCACCCCAGGCATTCGCTTGCGTTTGGTTTCCGACGAAGTCCTTGATGGTCTTCTCATCTTTGCTGAACCAGGCCATGAACGCAGTGAGATCAAAGTCTCCGCCGTCCCAGATGTATGCGTTGAACAGTCGAGAATCTTCGTCGTAGACGCCGGCACCGGACCAGAAGGTTGTCGCGACAGTGCCCGCATAGGTGTGGGCCCCTGTGTACCCATCGTCTCGCCATACGGTCGCAGCCAGGTTCATCTTCATCCGGCCGCTGATTGGGTATGCGGCGCTGATCGTTCCGCCGCCGGTAATTGCATCAAGTATTTCGCAACCGCTTAGCAGCGCTACACTAACGACGAGTAGTCCGATTAACAACATTCTCTTGCTCACTGCGCCTCCTTTTCTCCGGTGTTCATGCGCATTTCATTACGCGCGTTGCCATAGTACAGGACAAAGTTGCTTGCGGCCAAAAAACTGGCTCGGGACGTACATGCCCAGTGAATCCCCACATAGCTACTGCCACTGGCAGATCTAACTCCCGTTTGTGGTGGTCAATCCGGCGGAAGAAGTCCTGGAAACCGGCATTTGTGTGGGAGATGTCGAACTCTTCCAGGATTGAGCCTTTAGGATCCGCAATACCTACGCGATGGGCTTTGCAACCAACATCAATACCGACACGAATCTGGGGGTCCATCACTGTAACCTCCTTGGAGAGTGATGAAAGCTCATCCAGTTGTTCTCGTCTACTGCGCTCAAGCGACCATCCTCACGGATGCGCATCATTCCAACAGACACACTGGATGAAGAAGATGACGGGGCGGCAGTTCAGAACCGAGCAGTACCTTTGCAGGCCCGCGGACCCCGTGAGCCACACCCCCCGTCAAGTAGGCATTCTACTTGACAAAGGTATGTCCGTCATCTGTAAAATACAATGGTAGACCCCAAAGGTCAAGGCAGGTCAATGTTTCACGCCACACTCATCTAAGGCACTCGGATTCATCTGCAATTGGCGACGCCTCGCAGCCGGAAAGAGCAACAGCAAGAGCCTGACATAGGCACCCTAGGTGCTGCAGCTTGAATCGAAGGATGCGCTTGGTAAGATTGCCTTTCGCTTTACTAATAGCTATAATACAAAGCGAAAACACGAACGTAAGAAAAGGAGGTCTCTTACCATGCAGATGGCGAAGGTGAGCAGCAAGTATCAGATAGTTATCCCCAAGAAGGTCAGAGAGACGCTTGGGCTGCAACCTGGTGACCGGCTCCTTATTGCAACCGAAGGAGACAAAGCTGTAATGCGTCTGCGCCCGAGGAGCTATGCCGAGCATATGAGGGGACTGCATAAGGAAGTGTGGCAGGGAATCGACGCTGCTGAATACGTAAGCGAAGAGAGGAAGTCTTGGGAACAAGAACTGTAGAGAAGTTCCTTGCCCGGCACGAGCGCATCGGAGTTGACACGATGGTATTCATCTACCATCTACAAGACCATCCCACATACGCTCCGCTCACGCACCCCATCTTCGAGGCCTGGGAGGAAGGCAGAAACTTCGGGATAACCTCGGTGATCACGCTGTTGGAGATTCTCGTAAAGCCTAAGAGAGACGGAAACTTGGCGGCATCCCGGGATTACGAAGAGCTGTTGACCACGTATCCCAATTTGCACATCTTAGACGTGGATATTGCGGTGGCAGTTCTGGCTGCCGAGCTGAGGGCTAAGTACGCGATTCGAACTCCCGATGCGCTGCAAATTGCTACTGCTGTGAATGCAGGAGCGAGTGGGTTTATCACCAACGATGAACAGCTAAGGCAGGTTGCCCACGAAGGAATCGAGGTGCTCCTATTGGATGATCTGCTGAAGGCAGACAAGATTTGGGAGTAGTGGTTTTCTACTGGGCAGCTTGCGCCGACAAGCATAGGCTCAAAGAGGTGGCTTGGTGAGGGGGAACTGCTCCAGCATCAGCATGACTCCGAAGCGCACCGCTGAGGCGAGAGGACACCAGGAATGAAGACGCGCTCCCTGCCCTTTCACCGTCCATTCCGGCAAATACCCGTAAGAAGAGGCCAACCGATGCGCCAGATATTGAGGCATAAGCCTCACTGTGTTCTGTTGCCTGGCGTTGCTACTGGCGAACCAGCAGTGATTGTGTTGCTAAGTAAACAATAACATGTATAATTGTTTACCGAGGTAAACAATAAACATGGATAGAGAATTGCTCCTTTCGATCGTTGCAGAGTGGCTAGAAGAGGCCACGATTCCGGCGCTCATTCCACGTCAGGAAATCCAGATCGATCCAGAGGGGCTCAAGCGCATACTGGCGATCGTCGGTCCGCGACGCGCCGGCAAGACGTATTTCATGTACCAGCTCATTCAATCATTGCTCGATACAGGTCGATGGACGAAGCAAGATATCTTATTCCTTGATTTTGAAGACTATCGACTAACTGGCTTTTCGCCCAGTGACGTGGAGGAGCTTTTCGCTGTATTTCAGCAACTCGCTGGTCAGTATCCGCAATTTCTGTTCTTCGATGAGGTCCAACGCCTTCCAAACTGGAGTCGGGTCCTTCGCACGCTTCACAACCAACACCGGTTCAAAATAATCATCTCCGGAAGCAATTCACAGCTTCTCGGAGGGGAAGTCGCAACGGAACTCCGCGGGCGATATGAGGACGTGATGCTGCTGCCGTTCTCATTCGAAGAATGCCTGCACTATCGCGGGATTTCATACAGTAAGGCTACCGCTTATACCCCAGCAAGAGGGAAAATCATAGCTGCGTTTGAAGAGTATCTTAACTATGGGGGATTCCCCGAGGTTATCATGCTCGCGACCTCTTCGGAACGCCGCCGACTTCTTCAGTCGTACTTCCAAACGGTATTCTATAAGGATGTGCTTGACCGCTATAACATCAAAGCTCGATATATTCTTGATGTACTTATGCGCGAACTGCTTGAGGACTTTTCGGGGCTCTTCTCCATAAGCCGGTTCGAGAAGCACCTGAAGGCAAGTAGCCTACCGGGGAGCAAACGTACGATTTCCAATTACCTTCACTATTTACAGGAAGCGTTCTTCATCTTGCTGACGGAGAAGTTCGCCTATTCGCCCCGGCAGCGGCTCATGAATCCGAAGAAGGTTTACCTCATAGATACCGGACTTGCTGCGCTCGGAAGGCCATTCAGTGAAAACCGCGGTAAGATCCTCGAAAACGTGGTTGCCATTGAGCTTTACCGGCGTGGAAGGGAAGCTTATTACTTCAAGAACCGGCACGAGTGCGACTTCATCATAAAAACTGGTTCCCAACCTACCGAGGCGATCCAGGTCTGCTGGGAGGTCACTGCGAAGAATGAGAAGAGAGAGATCGCGGGCTTACTGGAAGCAATGAACTCACTAAACATCAGTGATGGCAAGATTCTCACGTTCGCGCAGAGCGAAGAAAGGGAAGTAAGTGGAAGAAAAGTCGGTATCCAACCGGTCTGGCGATGGTTACTTGACACGCCTCCTGGGGATTGACTTATCGACTTGCCTGTTGCGACAGTAACGCCTTATGATCGGTCTCAAGCATAAGGAAGCACGATCCCTGGTTTTCGTAGCGTGAGCAGCTTGTCTGCCACGTTGCGCTTTTCATATTGCGCAAGTAACGCTCTACGATCGTCTCGATCATACCATGATTGAGAAAACCGTGTGCCTGGATGTGAAACGGGTACTGCTGCCCTTTCGCGACCTTCAAAATACCAAAATGAAGGCGTGACCCCATGACTCCCGCAAGCTACTTTGTGAAAGGAATGCCGAGGTCCTTGCAGATCTTCCGGATTAGTTGGTCACTGATCTCGGAATGATGAGGAACTGACGACCGCTTGTTCTGTGATGGATTCGCCCACCACGAGTGGTTGCTACCCTCCCGGAGGAAAATACAAACATGTGTATGGAAGTGTTTCAGGAATTAGCTGCGTTTCATACAGTGACGAGTTCTTCAGTATAGCCAGACTCGGCTGCATGAATAGCATCTTGGCGATTGAACTGAAGCGCTTCGGAGAGGCTCGCCTTCAAGCTGGCAAGAAGCTCTTCCCGTGTGCGTTCTTGACAGTTGACACCGGGGACCTCCTCAATCCATCCGATCCACCAAATGCCATCTTGCTTGGTCACCGCAGTGTAGGTATTGGGCATAGTCAATCACCTCGCAAACAAGGGTATCACATCAGCATTCTCCCGTCCATGCATGACACTATATCATGACCTCTTGCCGGTCATGTTCAAGATTGCAGATCTCGTCGCAGCAGATTCGGCCATTGGGATGGCCTTCGTTCCTCTGTTTTCGTAGCGTGAGCAGCTTGTCTGCCACGTTGCGTTTTTTTGTATTGCGGCAAGTAGCGCTCTACGATCTGTCTCAGCACAGCATGATTCAAGAGCCCGCTTGGATATGAAAGGCAAGCCGTTGCCTTTTCATGACTTCAGAACACCAAAAATTAAAACTTGACCACGACGTCACTTCCTGGATGGCACAGACGGCGGAGGCAGCATTTCAGAGCCGAGCAGTACTTTTTCAAGCCTGCGGACCCCAGGAGCCACACCACAGTCAAGTAGACATTTTGCTTGACGACAGCATGCCTGCCCCGTGCAGTCAGTCGAACCCCGTTACTTCATGGGGGCCCGTCACCTGTAAAATGCAATGGTAGACCCTGATGCGCACGGAATTTCTGACAGGCGACCAGACTGCAACATCTACCCCCCATCCGACAGAATCGTGCTCTGTTGGGCCACTTGTTACGGCTCGGCAGATTCCGAGATTTCGAGGCTAGAACAGGTCTTGATTGCTTCCATGTCACTAGGTAACTGTCGAAAACCTGAGTATTCTTCCAGGATTCCCTTGCCTAGCAGCCAGATGGTTGCGTTAGCATCCGCTAGGTAAACTGACATCTGCCACTTCCCAGGCGTTGCGAGGGTAATCCAATCATGTTGCCAAGTGTGCTTTCCCGTTTCGAGGTCAATGGGCGGAAACATGGCATAGTACTGGTTAAGCGAATCACGAGCGATGATCCAAAGGGAATACCCTTTTGGTATTCTTGTTTTGCACTTGCCTGACACGGTGAAGTAATGATTCGCTAATGCCTGGTCGGGACACTTCAGGGCGAAACCATCTCGGATGTCCGCCGCTACTTGCAGTATGGACAACTCGGCGCTTCGATGAGCGTTGCTGATGGAAAAGACAAGACTGATGATAGCGACGACTGCCACCACCATACTTGGCACATATTTAAGCCACTTTGAGTAGCGATGTGCTCGCACGTCAACCTCCTTGATTCCTGAACATCCGATTCAATGACGCTATTTCTTGTCTAGCTGATTCGTCGCCGAAGAGTCCTCTCGTTGCATTTCTTCATCAAGGCCTCTTGGCACGAAGAAGGGCGCGGCGGTGTTGTCGTGTCCAAGATAGACTAGATCTTCACTTACACCTCCTCAGGGCTCACCACGTGTTTGAACTTGACGTCCATTGCATCGAAGTGCGCTCAGCCGCATTCGTGCTCTTGCTCCCTAACAAATACAATAGGCATCTCATCCGCTGTTTCAGTCTTCCTTGTTCGAATAAGTCCAGGCTGCGGCCAGACCTGCCAAGGTATTGGAACTTCCAATTTTGTTGTCTGGAATCAGTAGGTAGGTCCACGGTTTATCGCTGTGTTCGGAGGCATAAGCGCACCACGTCGCTGCTGCCTTTGCTTTTGCTAAGACAACGGGATTTTGCATCTCGCTTGCTTGTTTGACTTCGCAGAGGAATTTGCGCGTGTTCGCTTCTACAACAAAGTCCGGCTCATAGCTATGTTCCTCGCGACTGTAGTCTATCCTAATATCATCTTTGCCTGGCCTGAACCATTTCATGACATCCGTATCGTCCTCTAGTACAACCGCAAATCGACGTTCTGGGTCAGAGTCGAACTTCTGAATCTTATATAGACACTTGCGGAACCCTCCAAACGCCATACTCCTGATCCTCTGCCGGTCCTCAACTGGCACTCGAAATGGCCTTATGTTCTCCCCTGTGTCAATCGAGCACACGCTCGGTCGCAGTGTATGGAACCCCTTGCTTACGCGAGCTTCGTAGCCTACCACGGATTCCTCGTAGTGATCCTGCATCTGCGTGTGAATCAAGTTTACGAGCACTTGCTGATGAAATTGTAGTACGTTCACTACTTCGTTGTCGTCTTTGAGATAGGATCGGAGGTGCTCTACCATCTGTCCGGCTAGTTTGTAGAGTAACTCAGCATGATCGTCATAGCTGATGTCACCAAAGTCGATCAGACCTTGGACAAGATAGTCCTCCAAGCGCTTTTCTTCGATGATGCCCGAACCGTCCACCAACCAATATCGCTGGTGATCGTGTAAGTGCTGGATGAGGATATCCTTTGCCGCAGGCTGGAGGTGGGGAATACCACCTGTATCAAGGTCAAAGTCGATGTACCTGCATGTTACTTCGCCTTGCGGTACAACAATGATCCTTGGGATATCGATGGACATCTCGATGTACGTATCGGTTGTCTTCTCAATCACCTTGGGGAGATTAACCGCTTCTACGACACCCCCCAACGTTTCGACTGGTCCGACAAGTGTTGCGACCCTCTCTAAGATCTCCGCTTTGATCTCCGAATTTTGTAGATCGACTGCTCGTGGCAATCGCTCAAAATCCTGAAGGACTTCCAGTGTGGCCTTCACAGCTCGCTGTTCCTCCGGGCGTTCAAACAATCCAGCATAGGTAGCCCCCGGCTCTGAGGTTCCTCCGAGAAGTTTCTCTGTAAACCCGGGCTGGGTTGTAATAAGCTTCTTGCCATCCTCCGGAATATCCCGCCCAATGATAACCCCAGCTCGAATGATGGAATCCGGGCGTTCTGCCTCATCGATAATCTCTTGAAAGCGGTCGTGGGAAACAATGGTCAAACGATCCACCGCAGGAACGCCTACACGTTTGCCGTATGGCAAGCGAAGCCCTCGCCCAATGGACTGTTCAACCAGCGTCTTGGAGTTTGCCGCACGCAACGGAATAATCGTGTAGAGATTCGTCACGTCCCAGCCTTCTTTAAGCATGTTGACGTGAACCACGATCTCTGTGGGATTGCTCGGATCCTCTACTGTAAGGAGTTGCTGAACGACCTCGTCCTTGACCTCGCCGTGCAGATTTGAATGGACGGTGATGGCTTTCCCTTTATAGCGCCCGTGGAAGAATGAGTCATCTTCGATAGTCTTGACCAGCTCATTCGCGTGATCGGTATCTTGCGCGATGATTAATATGAACGGTTTTACCACAGGTTTACCATTGTTGCGCGCATAAACTTCGAGTTCCGTTTTCGTGGTCTCATGAATACGAACCCCATCTTTGAGCTTCAAGCGTTCCAGGCCTGCCTTGTCATAGTTTGCAGGGTCGAAGTTCTCACGCGTAGCAACGGCTGGCTCCTTAACGAACCCATCTTCCATCGCATTCCTCAAGGGATAACTGTAGATTACGTTGTTGAACGGGATAGTTCTCTGGCCCTGCTCCACTTGTGGCGTGGCCGTAAGCTCCAACCCCAAGACGGGGTGCAACTCATTGATCGCGCGAATCCCAGCCGATGCGCGATAGCGGTGAGACTCATCCATCAGCATAACGAGATCATCCAGTCCGGCGAGATAATCGAAGTAGCTTTGCCCTATGTACTCGCTCAGCCGCTTGATTCGCGGCGCTTTGCCTCCCCGAACTTCCGAGTTGATCTTGGAGATATTGAAGATGTTGATGTGAACTTGGCCCATATCTAACAAGTACCCTCGCGTCCCACGTCCATCCTCGTAGTTATCGCCTGTAATGATAAGCGGGGCGTGAGTAGCGAACGCGCCAATCCCTTGGAAGACGTACTTCGGTGTGTTAGGCGTGAAGTCCTGAATCAGCTTGTCATAGACCGTTAGACTTGGCGCCAGCACGAAGAAGTGTCGGATTCCTTTTGCGAGATAAAGGTAGGAGATAAAGGCACCCATCAATCGCGTTTTGCCAACACCTGTTGCCAGAGCGAAGCACAAAGAAGGGAAATCGCGTTCAAAGTCCGTTACAGTCGGAAATTCTTCCGTTATCGCTTCAAGGGCTCGCTGAACTTCAACATCCTTTTTGAGTGGGATGAGACTGCACACTCGATCAAGGATTTCGAGCGATTCGCGTTGTGGGGGACGAAGGCTCAGGCGATTGCTGACGGCATTAACGTGCGCGTTCATTCCGCGCCTCCTTGATCAAACAGAGAAGACATGCCGCTCTCCCCGGGTTCTTGTTCTGTTTCTGCCGGTGCCTTGGGAAGATTCTCGACCTCAAGGCTGTAATCATCGTGCCCCCACTCGCACTTTCTCATGACCGCTTTGGGAATCTTCTTCAGTGTGAGATTCGGAAATGCATCTGCCTTTACGCGGAAGGCGGAGCAGCAGATGAGCAGTGATCGGTGTTCACCAACTTCTTCGCTGAGCTGTGCAAGCATTTCGCGGGTCATCGTCTGTGTTGTGACATAGATGAAATCTCGTTCCGTCGAAGAACCCTGTTGCCAGTAGACCTCGTCACTTGGTGCATAGATGAAACCTTCAAGCTTGCACATTGCTTCGGCAAGCATAGCGGCGTTGAACTCCTTACTGATTACCCAGTTACCATAGTGATCTTTCTCTAGGAGAGATGGCCCAAGCTTGAAGTAGCGGAAGCCGCCGCCGCCTTTCCACTTAACGGATTCAGTGATGCTACCTGGATCATCGCCATCGATGACCTTCTTAAGGCGGGGGATGATGTGAGTGTGACAGTGCTTGCCAAGCTCGACCATGATCCAACGGCGTCCCATCTTGTGGGCTACAGCGCCAGTGGTTCCCGATCCAGCAAACGAATCAAGCACCAGATCGCTTGGGTTGGTGGCAATATGGATGACTCTCTGTAATAAGCGTTCCGGCTTCGGAGTTTTGAATGGGATTACGTGTGGTAAAAGAGCCTTCACCTCAGCTTTGGAAGTACGATTGCTTCCAACTTCCTGGTGTGTCCAGATAGTTTCAGGGGGGCGCCCCTTCAGGGTGTCCCCGTACACGTGATAATACGGAGTCCATCCATTTCGACCAGCAACCCACTCAATGCGATTCTTTTCCGTTTCGCATTTGTCGAAACTCCATCTCCACGCACCATCAGTCCCATCTTGCAATCGCGGGAATACCTCGGTCCCATCAGGTGCTTCAAGAGCGAAGTATAGATTGGGCCTTGCAGCACGCGTCTCTCCCTGTCCTCCCATTGCTCTGAGCGGTTTGAGATAGTATGGACGCCCTTTCTCATCAACACGGTTGTAGTGCTCCGGTAGTTCAACGGAAAGGCGATTGAACGTTGCCAAGTCCCTGAAGCGCGCATACACAAGTAGGTAATCGTGCCGTGCAGAAAAAAAGTCAGCATCCATTCGGGGACTGTCAGACTTCTCCCAGATAACCGTTCCAAGGTAGTTGTCAGTACCAAACAGTTCGTCCAAGACACACCGCGCTCGATGCACTTGTCCGTCATCCAAGTGCACCCAGAGTGTACCAGTGTCTGACAGCAGCCGTCTCAGGAGCTCCAGCCTGTCTCTCATCTGCGTGAGCCAGATGGAGTTCTCAAGATGATCGTCATAGTGTTCAAACATCTGCCCAGTATTGAAAGGCGGATCAATATACACGCACTGGACTCTTCCCGTGAACTCCTGCTCCAGCGCTTTCAGTGCGAGCAGGTTGTCTCCGAATATCAACCGATTGTCGAAGATGTCATCCTCGCTGACCCGATGCGATGCATGATAGGACAGTTCTGGATCCTCAATCAATATACGAGGCTCCAACTTTGGCCGGTTCTCCTTCCCAATCCAGGTCAGCTCAAGCTTTTGTTTTCTTGCTGGCATGATTATTCCTTTAGCGCCTGGCTGGGCCACTCAAAATTGCCTTTTGTTTTGGTGGATGCTTCTGGAAACAGCTCTTTCAACGTCTCCACTCGCTCTACCGTTACATCCACTGATGTCAACGGCATTCGGATGTCTTCCTGACCGTGCGCACTGTTATCCATACTTCTCCACTCCTTCAAGAGGTCCGTTACACTGGCGGCTCATTCCTATTCTAACCTGCTGCAAGTGCTGCTCCAATGCCTCGGAGCCATCCGCGGATATCATCATCCGGATCGATCTCTGAAAGCAAGGATGGCGTCATCTGAGCTACTAGTTCTGTGTTTAACCGTCTCTTGGCACGGTCGCGTTTCTTCTTCAATTTCCGGGGATCACTCTCGATGTCTTCCCATGGGACTGAGCTTTCACTGGCCTCATGGACCGCCTTTGCAAATAGAAGAGGCACATCGTCGTTACTATTGCCTGTACCACTGTAGTTAGGATATTCTGCTTGCAGAATACTGGGGTGAATGTAAGTCTCCAATTCCCGCTTACCTGTGTGCCACGCTTTGCAGTTGGCCCGCTGGTTCATTTCGTCAGCAAAATCCTTGTAATGTGGATCGGCTGGTGGCATAGTGTCGCGGTCTATCAGATAAAACTCCGGCCTGTTAAAACCTTTGAGCCGTGAGATCCAGAGGTCAAGGGAGCTTCCTCCTAGCGGTACAAACACTAACTGTCCCGAGTCTTCTTGGACTCCAAGATTTGGGATATCTTCCTCGCCAGTATCTTTAAGAATTGCCGATATGGTGCGCAAGAAGGAAATATCATGTCTCCCTTCTACCCCGAAGAAAACCTTAATATTGTGATCAGGAAGAACTCCGAGTGAATCTGTGATTTTTCGGAGGGTTTCTTCCTCTCGCCCATAAGCTATGTCTGTCCTGCCAGCACGATTGCAAAGAAAACGCAGTGAGTTCTGATCAAACCGCCTGGCTAGTACAGGAGTATGGGTTGTCAGAAGTACTTGACAGCTCTCGCTGTAAGCGAGATCTGCAAAAGCATCTACGAGAAGCTTCTGATTGCGAGGGTGCTGGCTCGTTTCTGGTTCTTCAATTGCGTAGATCACGCTAGTTTCCTTGTCAGCAGCGTCCTGCTCTGCCTTTGCTCGGAAAAAGTTAAGCAGTATGAGCCGTCGTGTCCCACTGCCGCGCTTGTTGATGGGAATAGCATCGTCGCTTGTTAAGCTTACCGAGAACAGTGAGCCCCACTTTTTTGTGGTAATGCGTGGACTTAGTTGACTTGCCAGCTCAGGATTCATCTCCTTGATTTTTTCAACGGTACGATCTGCGATGTTCTGTACTTCGTATTTTACCTTTTCAGCGATCTCATCCAAGGTTTTCTCTTGGGCTTTAATTGCTTCTTGAATTGCAGCCTTCATAGGATCTTGCGCTTCAGCATCTTGGTCTGTACTGGGTCTATCGGACTTGAATAGCGCATAGACAGGAAGGTGGCGCTTAAGTTGTTCCCATATTTCTTTAGTCGTCCCAGACTTCAGTTCAACTAGCGTGCTACCTAACTGAAGGTCTGATGCATGTGTCCACATAGCTCGACGTAACTCAGTGCTAACCGATTGATTTACGTTATCTAGACTAACGCCCTTTTTCGCTGCACGCTGCTTGAGCTGGGTAATCGTTAGAGTCAGGAGGTCGTTGTACCCCTCAGCTGTTGGATGAATTACCCGAGCGAAAACACTCTTGAGCTTACCCTTACCGGCACAACTATATACTTTAACCACTTCCAAAAGCCCATCCTCGTTCAGCAAATACTCAGACTTAAGATCTGTCGGATGTGTTGCGTCAATGACCAGCTTCGCAGGAAATTCATCGAACACACAGGAAATGCGTATGTCATCTGAGTCTCCATAGACACAAACATCATCCTTGTCAGGGGTCTTCTTCTCATCAAAAAAGATGTCCAGTGCGTCAAGAATCGAGGACTTGCCGGAATCATTCTGTCCGACAAAAACGGTAAGGTCATCGCATTCGATGGGTGTCTCGTCTTTATAACAGCGGTAGTTCTGCAATTTTACTCGAACCAGTTTCATATCGCCTCCTACGTTATTGTCCAGTGAACCACAACTATGAACTGGATGCCATGCTGTTGCTTTAATTGTCGTTCAATCTTCCGAATCAGCTTGTGGCGCTGTTCATCGATCCAATCCTGTTCATTTTATAACTCCAGACGTTTCCGATTCCGTTTGTCCTCGATCTGCCGCAGGTGTTTCGTGCGGTATTCGCCGTGAAGTTGCAGTAGATAGGCGGGATCGGGATCGTTCTTGATGTCAACACTGGGACGTTTTGCCTCGACGAAGAACTTGCGCATACCGCCGATGCGGAAGGCGTAGTCCGGTGCCTTCGTCACTCCGCCGATCTTGATCGCGTCCTCGTGGACCACGTCTTTGTACGCCTCGGCGTAGCCCTGTTCGTTATCGATATCCCAACCAAGGGCTTTGAGGAACGGGTCAATGAACTCGCGACGGGTCTCGGTCTCGTTGTACCCGTGTGGGCGATACGCATCGCGGTTGCCCGTGAATCGTTCGATGAGCTTGCTGACTCCCCGTGGAGAGGGCATCTCTACGTTGCCTGCCGGAGTTGTTTCCACATTGTAGTTAGTAGTTTATAACGCTTCACATTCCCGTACAAGCACGCGATAGATGCGCTCAGCGCCCGCTTGAAGCCAATTTGGTCATTTCATGGGACTTGTTTTGGTGTCGTAACGAGGATCGCTTTGTCGATGGCGAGGTTTCTAGTGCCTTTGCCTTCGTTGATCGATAGAAGATACCATAATTTCGGGGTATAATGCCCTCTTACATCTGGAGTTGGAGAACGTATGGACAAGAAACGAGTGTTGGTGTGTAGTGCATGGCCGTATGCGTCGGGGGTTCCACATCTTGGAAACCTCGTCTCATCCCTCCTTTCGGGGGATGTGTTTACGCGCTACTACCGCCTGCGCGGACATGACGTCCTCTATGTCTCCGGAAGCGATGCGCACGGGACACGGATCGAGTACGAGGCAAAGCAACTCGGGATCACGCCTGCAGAGCTGGCCGATCGCAATCACAAGAAGATCTGCGCAGTGATCGATGGCTTCGGGATCGAGTTCGATAACTACACGACAACCGAATCGCCCGTACACAAAGAGTTCATTCAACGTATCTATCTGGACATGGAGAAGAACGGGTTCATTACGACCAAGGAGGAGGATCGTGCGTATTGTCGCAACTGCAAGGTCTTTCTTGCTGATCGGTTCATATCCGGAACCTGTCCCCGTTGCGGTTCGGCAGGCGCGCTCGGCAATCAGTGCGACAACTGCGGTGCGATCCTCGAGCCGGAGGAGCTAATCGACCCGGTCTGTAGCTTTTGCGGAAAGGGAGACATCGAGTTTCGCTCGACGCGCCACTGGTACCTGGATCTGGCTAAGCTTTCACCGCAGTTGCAGGAGTACGTTGCATCGCGCCACTTCCAAGGGAATGTCCACCAGTTCACGCAACAGATGATTACAGACGGGCTGAGGCCGCGGGCGATGACCCGCGACATCTCCTGGGGAATCGCCGCACCGTTCGAGGGCGCTGAGGGAAAGGTAATCTACGTGTGGGGCGAGGCCGCCCTTGGTTACGTGTCAGCGGCGATGGAACACTTCGCCGGAGACGATGGTTGGAAGAAGTTCTGGTTCGGGGATGACGTGTACCAGATCTACGCCATTGGCAAGGATAACATTCCCTTCCACACACTGATCTTCCCCGGCCAACTCATTGCATCGGGGCGAGGATACCACCTCCCTGACCAGATTGCGGCCACCGAGTACCTGAACTGGATCGGCGGCGATAGCTTCTCCAAGAGCCGTGGAGTGGGGCTGTACTGCGACGACGCGCTCGAAGTGATGGACGCCGAGCTGTGGCGTTTCTATCTGCTCTACAACCGTCCCGAGGGTCGCGACGTGAACTTCTCGTGGGAGGAGCTGGCAAAGGCGGTGAACGGTGTCTTCGTCTCTAACGTTGCTAACCTGACGAACCGTGTCCTGTCGTTCGTCCAGGACCACAACGAACACGTCGTCCCGGATACGGACATCGATAGCGAAGTGACAGATCGGCTGGCGAAAACACTCGCTTCCTACGAGCGTGCGATGGAAGGAGCGATCCTGAGCCGCGGTCTGCGAGAGGTCTGCTTGCTCGCCGTGTTCGGAAACGAGTACTTCCAGCGAAAAGAACCGTGGGCGACCAATGATGAGCAGGCCGTAGCAAGTGCTTTCCACTTGGTGAAAGCCATAGTGATACTGCTGTCTCCGTTTGTCCCACGCTACGCCTCACGTGTTCTGGAGATCATGGGGGTCGGGGAGGCTCGCTGGGAGGAGATCGACTCCGTTGCCAGGGGCGCGACGATTGGTTCGTCTCGTGTGCTTGTTGAGAGGATCGATGTAGGGAAGATCGAGCGCGAAGTGGAGGAACTCCACCAAGAGCGAGTATCATTTGATGACTTCTCTCGCCTTGACCTGCGGGTGGGGCGAGTTCTTTCCGCAAGCCCTGTTCCAGGGGCAGATCGCCTCTACCAGTTGCAGATTGACGTTGGAACGCGTACGCTGACCATTGTGGCGGGAATCAGGAAGCACTACTCGGTGGAGGATATGATCGGGCACCAGGTGGTTGTTCTTGTGAACCTGGAGCCGACGGTGATACGCGGGGTGAAGTCAGAAGGGATGCTGCTCGTTGCGGGAAGAGGGAAAGGAATCTCCCTTCTTGCGCCGGATCGTAATATTGCGCCGGGAAGCCCGATCGGCTAGTGCGTTGAAAAGGGCACTAAGGGCCGCTAAAATTAGTACGACTGAGGTGTAAATTCTATGTATGCAGTAATCGAAACGGGTGGTAAGCAGTATTTGCTGGAGAATGGAGATCTGTTCGATCATGAGCTGATCAGTGGCCTTGAGGCCGGTGAGACGGTTACTTTCGACAACGTCCTCCTCATTGTTGATGATGGCGAGGTCCGCGTGGGAACTCCGCATCTGGATGGCGTGAAGGTGATTGGAGAGGTGCGTGAGCAGGGACGCGGCGACAAGGTGATCGTCTACAAGTACAAGAGCAAGAAGGGCTATCGTCGCAAGCAGGGGCATCGCCAATCGTACATGAAGACAGAGATTACGGCGATCGAGGCCTAGAGGAGAAACACGTGGGAGAGATCATTGTTTCGCGTGACGAACACAATCGTATTCTTGGGCTGACCGGGCAAGGGATAGATAGCGATACTCCCACTGGCGACGCGACACTGCGATTTCTGCAGGCGAGTGTCTCTGCGATGACCGACTACCTTCATCTTGCGCCGGACTACTCTTTGGGCAGTGAGATGCATCTATCGATTGATCTCAGCGCTCCTCACCTTAATCGTGAGATCGATGCGATTATGGAGACACTTGTTATCGGATTAACGCAGCTTGCGGCGGAATACGCACAGGACCTTGTTGTGCATGAAGCCACGGCGGGGATACGGGTTTAGCAAGGAGTAACAATGGCACATAAAACAAGTACGGGCTCGACGAACAACCTACATGATAGTCCAGGCCAGCGCCGGGGAGTCAAGTGCTTCGGCGGCGAGTGGGTGAACGCAGGGTCGATCATCGTTCGGCAATGTGGGACAAAGTTCGCAGTAGGGAAAAACGTCGGTATAGGACGGGATTATACTATCTACGCCACAGTGCCCGGGCACGTCCAATTTACCGGGAGCAAGAAGAAGTACGTGAACGTCCTCCCTGCCCAGGATGGTCCCGTCCAGCAGGACCCTGTCCAGGAGGGCTAGTCATCTCGTGTTCACCTCCCTTGTGAGTCTCAGAGCGTCCATCCATGTTCATTGATGAGGCAACGGTACGCGTCCGCGGAGGACGCGGCGGGAACGGCGTGATTCGGTTTGTATCCGACAAGCACAACTGGAAGGGTGGCCCGGACGGTGGGAGCGGCGGAGACGGCGCGGATGTGGTTATTCGTAGCTCGCTGAGCATATCGACCCTCTACCAGTTTCGTAATCGACCGAAGTTTGCCGGCGGACAGGGAGGAGATGGAGGCAGCAAGAACAAACAGGGCGCACGGGGCAAACCCGCGATGATCCTTGTCCCTGTTGGCACTATTGTGCATGACGCGCGTACAGGAGACGTGATCGCTGACCTGGTGGGACCGGACGAAGAGGTTGTTGTAGCTCGCGGTGGCGAAGGAGGCCGTGGGAACAACAGTTTCGTCACTTCATCCAGGCAAGCGCCGCGCATCTGCGAGCGAGGGCTGGCGGGAGAGGAAGGGACGCTGCGCATGGAGCTGCGGCTTATCGCGGATGTGGGGATCATTGGCTATCCGAACGTCGGAAAGTCAAGTCTAATTTCCCGCATATCAGGAGTGCGTCCGAAGATTGCCGACTATCCATTTACGACAATCTCTCCTAATCTCGGCGTTGTTGACGTCGACGGGCGGCATCAGTTTGTTGCAGTGGACATTCCCGGACTAATCGAGGGGGCGCACGCTGGCAAGGGATTGGGGGACAGGTTCCTCCGACATGTGAAGCGCACGCGTGTGTTGATTCACATGATCGATCTGGCTAAGCTGGAAGGACGAGATCCGTTGGAGGACTATCGTCGCATCAATGAAGAATTGCGGGCGTCGAGCGAGAAATTGGGGACCAAGCCACAGATCGTGGTTGGTAACAAGGTGGACCTGCTGGACGAGGATGATATTGAAGAGGAGAAGCGGAGATTCGCCGCGATTGGCGTGGATATCACTCCGATCTCCGTGGCTACTGGAGCGGGGTTGCGTGGCTTGGTGAATGGAACGTATAACAGGTTGCAGTCGACCGGTCCAGCAACAATTGATCGGAGACATGCACTTACGCGCCGCGTGTATCGCTTTCACGACGAGGAAGGTTTTCGCGTTGAGCATGATGGTGAGGTGTTCATCGTCAGAGGGCAAACTATAGAGCGCCTGGCGGCAAAGCTGGTTCTCGATAGCCGGGATGCGCAGGAGTACCTGAGCAAGCGGCTGGAGAGGATGGGTGTGTTGCGGGAATTAGGTCGGCAGGGGTTCACGCCGGGAGACCCGCTGCGAATCGGAGAGGTGGAACTTGAACTTAAGGGGTAGAATCGGGCTCTTCGGGGGTACGTTCAACCCACTGCACAGCGCGCACATGCTTGTGGCCAAGGCGGCCTATGATCAGTTTAAGCTGTCAAAAGTAATGTTCATCCCGAGTGGGATTCCTCCTCATAAGGAGATCCTGGTCAACGTGACCAAGGAGGACCGCTTCGCGATGGTGCAGGGGGCAATAGAGCCCTACGATCACCTTTCTGTGTCTCGCATCGAGATTGACCGCGATGGTCTTTCGTACACAATTGATACGATTACAGCTATGCAAGATCAGTATCCAGAAGGGCTGTGTTTTATCGTTGGGGCCGATCTTTTGTTGCAGATAGAAACGTGGAAGAATCCTCGGAAGCTCCTTGCGAGCGTCCCTTTTCTTATCGCGCCGCGGAACGGGATCTCCAAGGACCTTTTCGCGGCTCCGCCGTTTGATAAGGCAAGGATCTCCTTTCTAGAGATGGAAGAAGTCGATCTCTCTTCCACCTGGATTCGCGATCAAATCAGGCAAGGAGAGGGAATTCCCGATTGTGTGGCGGAGCCCGTGGCGAGCTATATTAAGGAACGCGGCTTGTATCAATACCGAGAGCCGGTCCGAGCGAAGTGATAGGAGGTAGGTATCAAAAGAAGTTTACGCGTTAATGAGCGGATTCGTGAACCGAATGTATTAGTGATAGACGACAAGGGTGAGAACCTGGGGCTGATGGCGACACCCGATGCAGTGGCGCTTGCAAAGGAGCGTGGGCTCGATCTCGTAGAGGTTGCATCGCAGTCTGAGCCGCGAGTGTGTAAAATAGTCGACTACGGGAAGTATCATTACCAGCAGGCGAAGCGTGACCGTAAGCAGAAGCATCGTTCGCGCCTGAAGGAAATGAAGTTCACGATAAAGATCGGGGAGCATGACTTCCAGACGAAGATGAAACAAGTGCGGAAGTTTCTGACCCAGGGGGATATGGTGCGTGTGTCAATCTTCTTCCGCGGAAGAGAGATCGTGCATGCCTCGCGTGGGCGGGACCTGTTGAAACGTGTTGCGGATGAGCTGAGTGACATCGCACGTGTGGACGAGCAACCAAAGGCGAGAGGAAAGATACTGCAAATGCTGTTGGTTCCAAATCAGAATCAGAAAACTTGATAAGGAGGAGAAGATGCCTAAGCAGAAGACACATCGAGCGGCCAGCAAGCGCTTCCGGCGCTCGAAGAGCGGGAAGCTCTTCCATCACATGTCTAACTATTTTCACAAGAATGTGAAGAAGCGGACGAAGTCGGTCCGCCAGGCCCGCCAGGATAAAGAACTCTCTGGTGGACAAGCAAAGAATATCAAACGAATGATCGGTAGTTAACGACTAGGAGGAAGAAGATGCCACGAGCACGTGGGGGAAACAAGAGACTGCAGAGCCGAAAGAAGATCATGCGGCTCGCCAAGGGATTCAAAGGCAAGCGTGGTACATCGCACCGCATCGCAAAGCAAGCGGTGATGAAGGCGTTGCGCAATAGCTACATCGACCGTCGGCGTCGCAAGCGCACCTTCCGCCGGCTGTGGATCGTGAGGATCGGCGCCGCAGCAAAGTTGAACGGCTTGTCATACTCGGCATTCATTGGCGGGATGCAGAAGCGCGGAATTGGGCTGAATCGGAAGATGCTCTCCGAGATCGCCGTGCACGATGCTGACACGTTCTCCGCATTGGCAACGATGGCCAAGGAGGAAGCGGTCAAGGGGTAGGATGAGTCCACAAGAGATTGCCCTTCGCCTACAGGGATTCTGGAAGGCCGAGGGGTGTCCGACCATCGCCCCTTATGGACCGATCCCCGCTGGCGTACTGACTCCGGATGTCTTCTTTGGCGTTCTTGCACCCAAGCCGTGGTGTGCCTCTCAAATGGTGAGCGTAGTCGATCCGTCGCTGGCCCCCTACGAAGATGATCCGCTTAGCCCGATCATTGATCGGCGTCTGCAGGTCACGCGATGTGATCCATCGAGCGACCTGCGGGCGGGATTCATCGAGAGCTTGCGGATGCTGGGGCTGGACTTGCCCTCTAGGGACATTCGCTTTGTCGTCCGTGGTTGCGAGCGCGGCCGCGAGCAATCGTATCTGGCGATGCAAGCTGCCGGTTGGCGTGTATTGATCGATCAGATCGAGGTCGGTAGCCTGTCCTATCTGCAGCGGTTGGGTGAAATTGATATCGAGCCCGTACTGGTAATGGTCGAGTACTCTCTCGGGCGTTTGGCGATCTCTGTGGGTATTCAGGATGAAGATTTACCAACAGAGCGTGGTCGGCAGATTGCGGCTTATGCCTTGGAATACGCCGACCCCGAGAGGATTAACTTGCTCCTGAGCCTGCACGCTGATGAGTGTGAACAAGCACTCGCGGGTGGGCTCTACTTCCCGGCATACGAGCATGTTCTCGCGTCCGTGTATTTGCACTCTCTCCTTGCGTTGCATGATGGTTCAAGCGACGAGAAACAATCCGAGCGAGCTGCGCACACGGCAGATCTTGCTTCAGGGTGCGCGAGGATGTACGTGGAGGCAGCTGATGCCTGATCTTCTCCTTGAGATAGGGACAGAAGAGATGCCAGTTGAGCTGCTATCACCGATGGCCGTGGATTTTTCACTGCGCGTAGACAGGGCTCTGGCCGAGAATGGTTCGCTGAAGGGCGGCATACGGGCACTCTACACACCGCGCCGACTGGCGTTGGTCGCAAGCGATGTTTCGATACAAGCTTCTGATGATGAAGAAAGGATCAACACCATCTCTCGTATCCTTGGGGAGGCAGTAAATGAACTGGTAAGCGAGGGGGCAATGCACCGGGATTCCTCACCAGTCATGTTCATTCGCTCGATCCGCTACGTCGTTTGCCTGTATGGTAAACAGGTCATTCCGCTTCGCGTTGGAAACGTAGTTGCAGATCGCCAGACGCGCGCCCACTGGCGGAGTGCTGCAGGAGCGGAAATTGCACTGTCCTCTCCGGCCGATTACGAACAAGTACTTGCAGCGGGAGGCGTTATCGTTGACCAGGAGCGGCGCAAACAGATGATGACGGATGCCATCACTGCTGCGGCAAGCGAGGCGAATGTATCCGTACAAGTCGATGACAGTCTGCTAGCGAGGATTGCCGACGGTGTGGAATACCCACAGCCGGTGATCGGCAGACTGAAGCTTCCTCCCGATCTTCCGGCGGTGTTTGTGAAGGCTGTGCTACGCGAGGCGGGATTCGTCCCTCTCGATGTGGACCAGGGAAATGCCGCTCCATTTGTTGGATTTGCCGATGGCTCGGTTGACGGAGACGTTGTCCGAGCAGGCTACGAACGTGCGGCGCGAAGTGTGTTGCGCGGTTGCAGACTCCTCTACACACGCGATCGTGAGGCATCGTTGGCTGATCACGTAGGCGGCTTGCGCAACATCGGCGATGAAGTAGGCGTGGAATCGCTGTGGGAGAAGACTGAGCGATTGCGTACGCTTTCAGGACAGGTCGCACAGGCGCTAGATACATCAGTGGGAACCGTGGATCGAGCCGCGTTTCTCTGCCAGGCGGACCTGGCAACATGGATTGTGCGCGAGTTTCCATCACTTCATGGGATTGCTGGTGCGGTTTACGCGAAGCTTGATGGTGAGGAATCGAGCGTTTGCATGGCCCTCGAAGAGGGAGCAGTTTCGAACCTGGAGAGGGGGGGGATCCCCGCCAGCCCGGAAGGGCTTGCCATCGCCATTGCCCAGAGGTACGACCATGTGGCGACCCTTCTCTTGACCGGGAATGAGACGTACGCTCCACAGGTGGTCAGTGCAGGAGACGATCTGATTGGCCTGATGATTGGCGGAAAGGTCGATCTTGACCTTGTGTCAGTGCTTGGTGCGCTGCGTGAGCAGTACCGCATCCTCTCCCCCGCGATGATGGTAGAAGACCTGGAAGGGGCTCTTCGCGCGTGCCTCAAAGAGCGCCTGATTGACTACCTGGAGACTAAACAAGAGGTCACATCGAGAATAGCTTCCGCTCTTCCCGAGACACTAAGATCCAACCCTTATCGCAGCAGCGCCTGCGCGCTAGGATTGCAGGAGGCGAGCAGCAAGGAGGGATTTGCCTTATTGCTGGGATCGTTTGCCAAGCTGCGGACGCACTTTCGCGCTGGGAACAAACGCGTTTTCGACCCTGCCTTGTTTGAAGAAGAGACCGAGAGGGGCCTGTGGCGCGAATACCTGAAGGCAGAGGGGAAGATGGAAGGCCTTCTTGCAGAACTTGACTACGAACAAGCGATAGATCAGCTCACTTCATTGTCGGGGGCGATTGATCGCTACGCGGAAGATGTGGACCTAGGTGCAGGGTCTGAAGAAATCAGGAACAATCGCTTTGGGTTGATCGCATCTATCGTCGATCTATACGCGCGCGTACGTGATTTTGCCGCGCTGCTGGAAACGGACGGATATGCCCCAGGTGAAGAGAAGAAATGACAAATAAGCTTACAAGCGCGCGCATCGAGATCTGTGGGATCGAGCTTATCGGTTTTCACGGCTACTACGATGCAGAACGGACGAAAGGGAATCGCTTCTCCATCGATCTTCGAGCAGAGGGTGACTTTTACACCTCTTGCTCAAGTGATCGATTGGAGGAGACCATCGACTATTCGCAGATGGTACAGGTTGTTCGCGATGTCAATCGGGCAAGAAATCACCTTCTTATCGAGTCCTTCGCCGATGAGATCGCAAACGCCATGCTTGAGAGGTTCCCGCGCATGCAGAAGATTGCCGTACGGGTGGAAAAACTTCATCCGATGGGCTTGGGAAGAGTGAGATGTGCAGCAATAGAGCTGGAGAAAGAGAGGGAGCATTAGACGATCTCGTCTACCTTGGACTGGGGTCGAACATGGGAAATCGGCGTGAGCAGATAGATGATGCTCTCGGGTTCCTCGTGAAAAACAGCGTGCGCGTTATGCGACGCTCCTCCTTCTACGAGACGCAGCCGGTCGGTTACACCGATCAACCGTGGTTCTTAAATGCGGTTGTGGCGGTGCAGACTGATCTTGCTCCCTCGGAGCTCCTCGCGTTATGCAAGGAGGCCGAGCGTCGAGGAAAGAGGACGCACACTGTTCGCTTCGGCCCTCGCACGATAGACATCGACATCCTGCTCTACAAAGGCCGGAGCTACCGTGACGGTAGCCTTCAGATCCCTCACCCCCGCATGCACGAGCGCCGATTCGTCTTAGTTCCGCTTGTCGAAATCGCCCCTGGAATAAACATCCCGGGAGAACAAACGCAATACGCCAAAATACTGGCGGGGCTCGATGAGAGAAAGAAGG
>Ga0208771_1000126_pt1 | contig 48308 bp, 28 predicted proteins | sample AntAceMetag02UKX_FD_184775 | JGI IMG/M metagenome (GOLD analysis project Ga0208771, IMG submission 184775) | Saline lake microbial communities from Ace Lake, Antarctica - Antarctic Ace Lake Metagenome 02UKX (SPAdes) (version 2) | ecosystem: Environmental > Aquatic > Non-marine Saline and... | reverse complement strand
CCTGAACTGCAAGGTGATATAGTAAAATATGCCACTCATTAAGTCAAGAAAATTGTGAGGGAAATTGAAAACAATTTGGTGTTTAACCAATTGATATAAAAGCAGTTACTATTTTACAGGAGCCTTATAAGGAATAGCTTATGGAGAAAAGTCAAAGATATCCCTGCCTTCTCCTGCTGTATCTTTCCTTCTTCTTACTTATTCTCGCGGACACTCACGGCGACGCTCCGGGAGACATCGCCCTTTCCTTCGGCTCTCCCGGCACGGGCCCCACCGGCCTGACTTTCGGCGACGGCTACCTCTGGTGCGCGGACGAGGACACGGACATTATCTACAAGCTCGACCCCGCCGCAGGCTCCGTAGCAAGCTCTTTCCCCTCGCCATCGTCCTGCCCGAGAGGCCTCGCTTGGGACGACGACGGCTACCTTTGGTGCGCTGACAGCTGCTCGGACACCATATATAAGATCGACCCTTCGAGCGGTTCCATCGTCGAGTATTTCTCCTCGCCCGGATCAACTCCGCGGGGCCTTGTCTTCTTCGACGGCTACCTCCGGGTTTCGGACAGCAACTCCAAACTCATCTACAAGGTCGACCCCGCCACCGGCTCATCCGTATCCACCATCTCCGTCGCCAACTCCTATCCAAGGGGCCTGGCATGGGACGGTAGCCATCTCTGGAACATCGACGGCGAGGCGGAGTCAATCTACCGCATGGACCAGGCCACTGGAGACGTCGATATCATCATACCGGCCCTCTGCGACTTCGGCTACGGCCTGACGTGGGACGGGGCCCATCTCTGGTACGCGGACAACACGGGCGCCATGATCTACAAGGCAAAGAGAGACGGGGCGGAGCTTTACGCCCAGACAAAACCCCGCTATTTCTCCATCAGTTTCACCCATACATCCACCTATTCGGCCGGCTACTGCACGACGAACCTGGCCGTTCCGGTCGACAGCCTCCACCAGTCGCTCACCCGGGGAATCACCTATAATCCGGGCGGCCTCCCGAGCGCCACAGACCAGTGGGGACAGGATGCGGCACGCTATTCCAGGTGGGTGTACGGCGACTCGACTGTTAGTTGGGACGTGGGGGCGGTGACCCGCAACCTGAGATACTTCCTGGAGCCGGCCCTATGCGGGACGGTGGCCGACATTCCGGGCGACGTGATCTCGGAATATACCATCGATGGCGAACAATTCGACATCACCAACCCCGTCATCACGGGCGCCGCCGCGGCCGCGGTGGGAGTCGAGACGAACCTTTACTGGATGTACCGCAACATCCACGATTACGTAATCGACCATCTTTACTACGCTGACGGCGGGCCGGGCTGGCAAACCGCTCCCGAGGTGCTATCGCGCGGCTACGGCACCTGTTCGGAATACTCGTATGTATTCGTCGCCATCTGCCGCGCGGCCGGTCTCCCCGCACGCTACCAGGGAGGCTCCCGCCTCCGCGTCGACGACGTCCCCTACACGGACACTGTTTTTCACCGGTGGCACGAGATGTACATCCCCCACTACGGGGGATGGCTCCCCGTGGACTGCACGCGCGACGACCGCGCCTACCCCGGAGCGCGCCTCCAGCACTTCGGCGGCATCCCGAACACCTTTTTCGTCACGACAACGGGAGGCGGCGGCTCAACGTATCTCGACTGGAACTACAACTCGCACGACGACTGGTCAATCGGCTACGGCGGCAAGTCAAGGTCCTTTTACTGGTACGCAAACACCCCGGCATCCGCCTCGTCTGCCGCCTCTACCGGCGGGAGCTGCGACATAACCGCCGCCTACGTCCTCACCGATGCGGAGGGCGACTGGACAAACATCCGTGTGGAATACTCCGAGGACAGTGGCGCCACCTGGACCGCCGCAACGGAGGGCGCGGGCGGCGACGGCACACAGGAGCTAACCGCTTCAGCCGCGGGAATATCCCACACGTTCGTCTGGGACTCCGTGCCGGACATAGGTTACACGAACCAGTCCGACATACGGCTCAGGTTCACGCCCTATATCGAAGATGACGGCGCTCCGGCTGAGACAGAGGACTTCTCCATAAACAACCTTTTCGATACGGACGGGGACGGCCTGTACGACCACGAGGAGCCCGGTTACGGCACGGCCGTTGATGACGCCGATTCGGACGACGACGGCTTCAGCGACCTGGTGGAAGTCGCGGCGGGCAGTGACCCGGTCAGCGCCGGGTCCACGCCCTCGATCGTAAGGATAAGCTTCGGTCCCGAATTTTGCGAAAGACCCTCCGGGTACGCCACCGACAGCGGCGAGGGCTATGACAGCGATAGAAAATACGGCTGGTGGTAGTATATTCCGGCTGCGTGTTTATAACTGCGGACCACCTTGATACTTAAATGGATACGTGTTGTATTTTAAGAGCTCGCATATAATACAGCAGGGGCATCGGTACATGCGTGAAAATATAAATTATGGACAATTCAAGACGTTCTTATTTTTACCCGTCGTCCTAGCCCTTGTTTTTTTCTCCCCCGCTATCGGCGAAGAGGTCAGAGTAGCGGTCACAGGAAAAAACATCTCGGTTTCCGTTGACGCGGAGGGGTACGCGCGCTTCACGGGGCCGGATATACAGTATTTCTCGGAGGCTGGGGAACCCGCCATACCCTATCGCGTTGTTACGGTACTCCTACCGCCCGCAGCCGAACCCGCCTCTGTCTCAGTGAAAATGGATGGGGCCTCATACGATGAGATTCCGGGGATGTGGAACGTCAGGCCGGCGGAGCCGCCCTCTACTTGGGACGGCACGCGGGTCATCACGGCGTGGCCCGAAGACAGGACCATCGTGGACGGGAGCGATATAGCCGTGTACGGGCGGGATGACCTTTTTCCCGGCCAACTCCTTCAGCGGTTCACAAGCGGCTCCATGCGCGGTTGGAAACTTGCAAGCGTCCCCGTGGCCCTCCACCGCTTCAACCCGGTCCGCAAGAAGCTCGTGCGTCTGAGCAACGGCGAAATATGCTTCAGCTACAGCGAGAGAAAAATGGCAATTGCGCGCCGCAACGCCGCATCCGACAGGATCGCCTCGGAAAACATCAAGAGCATCGCCGTCAACTACGACAACGCGGCACCCCTCTACGCGGACGGGCTGAAATCCGGCCCCGGGCCGGCGGGAACAACCTACGCAATTCTTACAACAAGCGCCATCCAGTCTTCCCTGACGAACCTCGACAGCTTCACCATCAACAAGCAGGCACGCGGCTTCACCGTCCAGGTCGTGACGGAGGGCGACTGGGGCGGGGGGACGGGCGACACGGCCGCCGAGAACATACGATCCTGGCTGGAAAGCAACTACATCACATTGAATATCGAGTACGTTCTCCTCATAGGCAATCCGAACACCGGCACGGGTGACGTGCCGATGAAGTATTGCTACCCGTATTCCGGATGCCCGACGGACTACTACTACGCCGACCTCACCGGCAACTGGGACCTCGACGGCGACGGCAGGTATGGCGAATACTTTGGCGACTTCGGCGCCGGGGGAGTCGACCGGAACTGGGACGTCATAGTGGGTCGCATCCCTTACTACGGCGCTATCGAAGTGGTCGACGATATGCTTGCCAAAATAATCGACTACGAAAACACGGCGGAGGCTGATGCTTCCTGGCGTCACAACGTCCTTCTCCCCATGGTGCCGAGCGACGGCTCCACGCCCGGCTACCACCTGGGCGAGGAGATAAAAGACGCCGTCCTTACGCCGGAGGGGTGGACCTATCACCGCATCTACAACAGCATATACGGGCTCTCGCCGCCGCCCGAGACAGTGGGAAATAGCGTTGAAAACACCACTAACGCGTGGAACGCCGCGCAGTTCGGGGCAATCTTCTGGTGGACGCACGGCTCGAGCACAAGCGCAAGCGGTGTGATGGACCTCACCCACGCGGCCACACTGAACGACGCATATCCCGGCTTCACCTTCCAGGCCTCGTGCACGAACTCTTACCCAGAGGCAAGCAACAACCTCTGCTACACGCTCCTTCAGAACGGCTGTATCAACACCATCGGCGCGACGAGGTACTCCTACTACTGGGTGGGCCAGACCTCTTTCGCGGGCAGGTCGAGCAACTCGAGCTTTACCTACGAATACTCCGCCCGGATGATCACAGACGAATTGGACAGCGGCCACGCCCTGCACGACCTGAAGCAGGCGATAGCGCCGGAGGGATGGGCCGAGCTCTGGCAGAACTACATAGTCTTCAACATATACGGCGACCCGTCCCTGGGCCTCTTCACCACGCTGGTTGACGACGACTCCGACTCCATGCCCGACTGGTGGGAGATCACACACTTCGGCGACATATCCCAGGCCGCCGGGGACGACTACGACTCCGACAACCTCACGAACCTGGAGGAGTACGGCCAGGGGACCGATCCCGACAACCCCGACTGCGACGGTGACGACCTCAATGACGGCGACGAGGTACACACTCACGGAACCGACCCCCTCGATTCCGACACCGATGGGGACGGACTCGAGGACGGCGACGAGATCTCGAACTCAACCGATCCCTTCGACGCCGACAGTGACGACGACTGTCTCACGGACGGCGAGGAGGTGAACACCTATACGACGAACCCCAACCTGGCCGACAGCGACGGCGACGACTGGTGCGACGTCCTCGAAATCAGCGGGGGGAGCAACCCGAACGACCCGAACGATCCGCCCCCCGGCTCCGCTCCCGACATGCTCAGGATCAGCTTCCAGCCGTCCGGTTCCGTACGTCCCGAGAACTACGCCCCCTCCAGCAGCGCCGGATACAGCACCGACCTCGGCTACGGCTGGCAGTAAAAAAGAAACGGTGCTGGCCTGCCGCGCGCCGCATGGAAGAAGCGTGGATGGCTATGGGTTTGCAAGGGGCCTTTCTGCCAATGTTTCTTGCAGTATGCCAATAAATCAGACGTCCCGAAAGAACGGTTAAGCAAAAACTGGATGGTTTTTACTTTCAGTCCGTCCTTACGATCCGGCATGATTTTTGCTAGTATTAGATTTGAGGAGAGGTATGTCTTGAGGATTCAGGCTCATGTTCGCTAAAAGAAGACATAAAACACGAAGTGCCCGTTCATTCCTGCCCCTCGTCATGGTACTGGCTTTTCTATCACCGGCGCTCGGCGCCGAGGTGCGTGTGAATGTCTCCGGAGATAATGTTTTTGTCACGGAGGACGCGCAAGGTTACGCGCGTTTCTCGGGGCCGGACCTCCGATACCTCTCCGAAACCGGCGAGCCCGCCGTACCCTATCGCATGGTAACAGTCCTCCTCCCCCCCGCCGCGGATGTCTCTTCGATTTCGGCAAGGATCGAGGAAGCTGCCTTCGAGGAGATCCCGGGAAGATGGAACGTCAGGCCCGTGGGGCTGCCCGCGTCGTGGGACGGCACAAAGGTGGTCACCGTCTGGCCCGAGGGCAAGACCATCGTGGGCGGGCGGGACATCTCAGTGTACGATAGCGACGCACTTTTCCCCGGGCAAGTCATCGGAGAACTCACAAGCGGCTCCATGCGCGGCTGGAAGCTGGCGAGCGTCCCGGTGGACCTGTTCCGATACAATCCGGTTCGGATGATGCTCTTGCGCCTGAGCGGGGGAGAAGTATGCTTCAGCTACAGCGAGAGAAAAATGGCAGCTGCCAACCGCAACGCCGCATCCGACAGGATAGCCTCGGAAAATATCAAGGACATTGCCGCCAACTACGACAGTGCCGCGCCCCTCTACGCGGACGGGCAAAAATCCGGCCCCGGGCCGGGGGGCACAACCTACGTAATTCTCACCACCAGCGCCATCCAGTCCGCCCTGACGAACCTGGACAGCTTCACTATCAACAAGCAGGCCCGGGGCTTCACCGTCCAGGTTGTAACGGAGGGCGACTGGGGAGGCGGGACGGGGAACACGGCCGCAGAAAACATACGCTCCTGGCTCGCGGCCAACTACATCACATCGAATATCGAGTATGTCCTTCTCATCGGCAACCCCCACCCCGACTCCGGTGACGTCCCGATGAAATATTGCTACCCCTACAGCGGAAGCTGCCCGACGGACTATTACTACTGCGACCTCACCGGCAACTGGGACCTGAACGACAACGGTCAGTACGGCCAGACAAGCGACTTCGGCGCCGGGGGGGTCGACCGTAACTGGGACGTCATCGTCGGGCGAATCCCCTATTACGGCTCGATTGACGAGGTCGACGCTGTACTCTCGAAGACCATAGACTATGAGAATACGCCCACAACAGATGCCTCCTGGCGCCATAACGTCCTGCTTCCCATGGTGGCATTCTCCGGCTCTTGTCTCATGTACGAGCTCGGCGAAGAACTTAAAGACGACGCGCTCACCCCGAAAGGATGGCCGTACCACCGTATTTACCAGAGCGACTACGGCCTATCGCCGCCGCCCGAAACAGTGGGGACCAGTGTTGAAAATACAACTAACACGTGGAACGCCTCGCCGTTCGGCGCCGTAATCTGGGCGACGCACGGGGGTACCACACACGCCACCGCCATCATGGACCTCGACCATGCCGCCACACTCGACGACGGGTACCCCTCCTTCACCTACCAGGGATCGTGCAACAACTCGTGGCCCGAGACGACAAACAACCTTGCCTACATGATCCTCCAGAACGGCGGCATCGCCACTGTCGGCGCGACGAGGACATCCTGGTACACGTACCCGGCGACCTCTTATAAGGGCACCGGAAGCATCGGGGGAGTCGGCTACGAGTACGGCTACCGGCTTACCGCGGACGATATGAGCTGCGGCTACTCCCTCTGCAACCTGAAGCAGGACGTTCACTACGGGTACAGCTGGTGCTGGCAGAACTACATAGTCTTCAACATATACGGCGACCCGTCCCTCGGCCTCCTCACAACTCTCGTGGACGACGACTCCGACTCCATGCCCGACTGGTGGGAGATCACACACTTCGGCGACATATCCCAGGCCGCCGGGGACGACTACGACTCCGACAACCTCACGAACCTCGATGAGTACGGCCAGGGGACCGATCCCGACAACCACGACTGCGACGGTGACGACCTCAACGACGGGGACGAGGTCCACACCCACGGCACGGATCCCCTCAACGACGACACCGACGGGGACGGCCTCGGCGACGGCGACGAAGTGAACACGCACGGCTCTGACCCCGTGGAGGCCGACAGCGACGGGGACGGCCTCCACGATTACGAGGAGGTAATCACATACGGGACGGACCCCACGGACATGAACAGCGACGACGACAGCTGGTGCGACGTCCTCGAGATCAGCGGGGGGAGCAACCCGAACGACCCGAACGATCCGCCCCCCGGCTCCGCTCCCGACATGCTCAGGATAAGCTTTCAGCCGGCCGGTTCCGTACGTCCCGAGAACTACGCCCCCTCCAGCGACTCCGGATACAGTACCGACCTCGGCTACGGCTGGCGTTAGTGCCGACCGGGACCAGACAGATCTCCGAGCCGCGCGTAGTGGCCGCTTCACCACCTCAGGCCCTAGTGAAAATTAAACACCCCCAATAATTTCTTTTACAAACCAGCTCTGATATGTTATAAATGTCTGTCTTTCCTGCGCTCCGTCAGGCGCAGGCGCAGCTGAAAAAGACCACAGCTCAAAGTGGCCTGTCAGATGACAAGCCCAGATAAAAGTTGCGAATCGGGTTTTTATCGTGTATAATATATGTATGTAGGGGCATAAATACACCTTTATTGAACAGTGATAGATAAGAGCCGATATAACTTTGTTCTCATCTGTATATCGGTCACATTTTTAATCGCTCCGCAATACCCCGCGCCAGCGTTCAGTGAAGACTGGCTCTCAGTTAACGGTCGCCGGGCGGCGGCGCCTCCCAGCCTCTCAGTCTCCGGGGCCCCTTCCGGGAAGGGGCTGAGCGTCTCAATGAGCATCGGGGGCGCCTCACGCTCGACAGTAAGGGTTGAGGCTAAGAAGTTCGACCAGCTCAGCATTCCCGGCTGCGGCGCTACGGCCGAGCGCATCGGCCTTCCCGAACTCCCTTTCAAGGGCTTCTTCATCGAGGTCCCCTGCGGAGTCGACATCGACGTCACACTCCGGTCCGAAAAAACGGTCTCCCTGGGGACGGGATACACCGTCATGCCCCTCCAGCCGCCCCTCCCCGACACTCCCTCCGGGGAGGACCCTCCTTTCGAGATAGACGATGCGGCCTACGCCGCGGACGCCTTCTATCCGGCCGAGGCCGTCGTCGCCGCTGAACCCGGCTTCATACGCGGACGGCGAGTCGTCTTCGTCCAGGTCTTCCCTCTCCGGTACAATCCCGTGACGACTGAGCTCCAAGCTCTTGCGACGACAGAGCTGATAGTGGAGTTCACCGGACTGCCGGACCCCGCGGGCACGGCCAGGAGACGGCGACTCGCTGGACCGCAGTGGGAGGCCCTCGCAGAGCGCCTGATACTCAACTACGAGCCTGCTGAGGTTGAGGAAGGTGAAGGCACCGGCGCCGCCGCAGTGGGCGCCTACGGCAGGGGGCTCTCCTCCACCACAGCCGCTGACTACCTGATAATCGTCGCGGACGACCTCTACGAGGAGGTCCTCCCCCTGGCGGAGTGGAAGCACAAGAAGGGCCTCGTCACTAGGGTCGTCCCGATGTCGGACGTCGGCACCACGGCATCGGATGTCGACGCGTACATCCAGGACGCCTACGACACCTGGAATCCCGCCCCCTCGTACGTACTCCTCGTCGGCGACCACGGGGACATACCGGCCGACTACTACTCCGGCACACTGAGCTGCTACTCGGACCTCGCCTTTGCCTGCACAGACGGGTCGGACTACTATCCGGACGTCACGCTCGGGCGCCTTCCCGTCCAGACAGAAGCCGAATGCACCAACGTCGTCAACAAGATACTCCTGTACGACCGGACACCCGATTCGGGCGGCTGGTACGACGACTTCCTGAGCGCCGGCTACTTCCAGGATGACGACAACGGCTCCTACGCCGACAGGTGGTTCATGGAGACGTCCGTTACGGTCATGGAGTTTCTCAGGGACACGGTCGGCTACGCGGCGCATACGGCATGGACGACAAATTCGTCCGGCCACTCGACCTATCACTACCGCACGAGCTCCTACCCCCACCGTTTCTCCTACCCCGACCCCGTCCCGACCGACGTGGTGAGCGCCTGGACGAGCGCCAGCCAGTCGACCGCCGACATCACGACCGCCATCAACAACGGCGTCGGCATCGTGCAGCACAGGGACCACGGCGGCACAACCGGCTGGGGCGACCCCCCGTTCTACGTGAGCAACGTCAACAGCCTCTCCAACGGCGACATGACGCCCGTCGTCTTCAGCATCAACTGCCAGACGGGGTCGTTCACCTTGAGCTCCGACTGCTTCTGCGAGGCGTTTATCAAGAAGAGCCCGGGAGGGAGCGTGGCAATCGTGGGAGCCACGCGCAACAGCTACTCCGGCTACAACGACCTCCTGGTCCACGGCATCTACACCTGCTTCTGGCCCGCGTACGACACGAGCCATACCGACACTACCTACACCGTCTCGTGGAGGCCCGCCGAGGCGCTCAACTACGGCAAGTACTACATGCTCACCTACGAGGGGACCGGCTCGTACACCGAGGGAGAGTTCTACATGTTCCACTACTTCGGGGACCCCGAGATCATGCTCAGGACGGTTACGCCCGCATCCCTCGCCGTCTCCCACCCGTCCGTGATACAGCAATCGGTCCCGACGAACGTGACCGTGACAGTAAACTCCGGCGGCAGCCCCGTCGAGGGCGCGCTCGTCGCCATCTCCAGTGACGCCGCGCCCGACGACTACTGGACGGGGACCACCAATGGGAGCGGCGAGGCCGTCTTCACGGACCTCACGGCAAGCTTGGCCGCGGACTACGACATCGTGGTCACGGCCCACGACTCCGTGCCCTACGAGGGGACCATCACCTCCGCGGTCGGCTCCGACGGCGTCGTCTCCCTCGACGAAGAGTCGTACTCCTGCTCATCCGACATCGCCATCTGGGTGAGCGACGCCAACCTCCAGGGCGCGGGGACACAGGAAGTCGAACTCACCGCAACGGGAGGAGATATCGAGACGGTGGTCCTCGACGAGACGGACGTTGACACGGCCATATTCACCGGCGCCATCTCCACCACCGACGACGGCGTCCAGACAGAGGACGGGACGCTCCAGGTGAGCCACGGGGAGACGATCACCGTCACCTACATCGACGCGGACGACGGTGATGGCGGGACGAACGTCCCCAAAACCGACCAAGCCGACGCCGACTGCCAGGCTCCGGCCATCTCCGGCGTCTCCGTCGGAAGCGTCACGAAGGACTCGGCGACCATCTCGTGGACGACGGACGAGGAGGCCACGGGAGAGGTTATATACGGGACGAGTCCGGACGATCTCGGGGAGACCAGCGACGGAACCTCGCCCGGCACGAGCCACTCGGTAACGCTCGATAACCTCTCGAACGGCACCCGGCACTACTTCGAGATAGTCGCCACTGACGGCGTCGGCTACGAGGCCACGGACAACAACGGCGGGGCCTGTTATGCGTTCACCACAAACGCCCTGACCGGCTACAGCACCGGGTTTGAAGACGGCGAGCTGGGCGGCGAGTGGACGGCCGGATCCGACACTTCCTACGGCAGGATACAGGTTACGACATGGAACGGCCCCCGCACCGGCTCCTACCACGTCACCATGGACGTGAGCTCGAGCGGCAATTACAACACGAACGACCTCACGCTCCTCGCGGACCTCTCCGCCGTCTCCTCGGACGCCGAGCTCACATACTGGTACAAAGAGTGGAACGACGAGGACCATTCGGCGGACGGCGTCTCCATCAGCAACGACGGGATAACATTCACGCAGGCCCGGAGCCACAACGGCGGTTCCAGCTCCTGGACCGAGTACGCCGTCGACCTCGACGACGCCGCTGCCGCAGCCGGCCTCACGCTGGATCTTCCCCTCTACATCCGCTGGACACAGTACGACAATTACATATTAGGTAGCGACGGCATCGCCATTGACGATATCGTGGCCGGCGGGTATCTCCCCGTGGACACCGACGGAGACGGCACGCCCGACAATGACGATACGGACGACGACAACGACGGCCTCAGCGATGAGGAAGAAGTGCGGGACTACGGCACGGACCCCGCCAGCAGCGACACTGACGGTGACGGCCTCAACGACGGAGACGAGATATCAAATAGTACGGACCCCCTCGACACCGACAGCGACGACGACTGCCTCTCCGACGGCGAGGAAGTAAATACACACGGGACAAATCCCCTGAGCGCGAACAGTGACGGGGACGACTGGTGTGACGTGATCGAGATCGCCGGGGGAAGCGACCCCATGATATACGGCTGGACCACCGATGAAATAATGGTCCGGATAAGCTTCCAGCCCGGTTACTCCGAGAGGCCCTATGAATACGCTCCATCGACCGATGCCGGGTACTCCCCGGGCCTCGGCTACGGGTGGCGTTAGATGAATAGCCTGCAGTATTATTTCTCGCATTCCACTTAATTGTCATTGCAAGTCCCGGTTTACCGGGACAAAGCAATCCCCGCAAGCTCCGGCGAAGTCGGAGCGCTAATAAATTTGCGAACGAAGTGAGCAAATTTATGACAAAGCTTTTACATTTGTGTGACAAGTTTCCACGGGCAATGTGCGATAGTATTGGCGGAACAATGGGATATCTTAACGTGAAAAATCAGGTAATCACGCTTCTCGTGCTGGCATCCTCGGCTGCGTTATTCCTCTCCTCCGCCAGCTCCCAGGATCTCGAGATCCACTGCGTGGACGTTGGCCAGGGATCGTGCGAGCTCATCATCGGACCCGACGGCACCACGGTCCTCATCGACGGGGGAACGAGCACCATGGGCCGGAACAGGGCCCTCCCCTACCTGAACGACATCTTTCCCCCGGGAGACCGCGCCCTCGATTACGTCATCTGCTCGCACGACCACAGCGACCACTACGGCGGCCTGAACCACATCCTGAGCAACGGGTATACTGCCGCCGCGATCTACCACTCGGGGAACAACTCCAGTTTCGGGCGGGGCCAGGCGATACCCGTGGGCCTCACCATCGAGCTTGGCGACGGCGCCGTCGCCACGTGCGTCCTGGCCTACGGCAACCTGGCGGATGGAAGCTACGTCAGCCCGACCTCCGACAAGAACACCCAGAGCATCGGCCTCCTGATAGAGTACGGAAACTTCGACTACATCACGGCGGGGGACCTTACGGACAGGACAGAGGATGACCTCGCAGAGATGCTGGTCTCCTACATCAATCCCCCGAATCATCCCTATCACCCGAGCGAGCCTTTTCTCAATACGGAAGACGGCGTCGATGTTATACACGTCAACCACCACGGCAGCCGCTACAGCTCCTCTACCCCCTACGTCAACACTCTCAGGTGCGAGATCGCCGTCATTCCGGGCGGAACCTCCTATGGTCATCCTCACAGGGACGCCGTTGACCGCCTTCTGGCACGGGGAACGTACACGATCGACTGCTCCTGCAGCGGCGGAAGCTCGACCTGCGGCAAGCCGACGGGAGTCACCGCGCCGGGCGCCGAGGTCTACCGCACGACGGAGGGCAGCTCGGATTGCAGGAGAAGCCCGGAGGAGGACTGCCCGACCGCCGGCGACATAGTCATTATTTCCGACGGGAGTTCGGGCTATACGGTGGAAGGAACCTACCTGGATATCTCCTATAAGGAGCCTGACGGTAACGGCGCGGACAACGACTCGGACGGCGACGGTCTGACAGACACCGAAGAGGCCGCGCTTAGAACAAACCCCCACAATGCCGATTCCGACGACGACGGTTACTGCGACCTGATCGAGGTCAGTTGCGGATCAGCCTCTATGGCACTGGATCAAAATCTCCATCCCGCCAGGATAAAGGTCAACTTCCAGGACAGGAACACAGACCGTCCCGGCAGCTACTCTCCCGCGGACAGCGCCGATTACAGCTCCGCCCTCGGCTACGGCTGGCAGTAAGATCCACCATCGAGAATGGAAATACGCGGGACGCGCGCCGGCAGTGCCCCCCCGAGCCCGGCGCCTAGCCCGACTTTCGCATTTTAGTTGAAAAAAACATTAAATTTATGAAGATAATTTGACGTAAGTCGTTGCAAATACTGGGAAGATCCCCGGAAAATGAAGTTTGTAGGGACTCAGCCACAAATTTGATGTTTTTCAAATCGGATCAACATCAAACCTATTAGAACACATAAAAGCATGCTGAAATAATTGGTAACGTTCAAAAGTTACGGCAAATGCCATAACCATATTTCCCCTCCCCAACAGGGGAGGGCGGAACGTCCGGCGCTTGCCGAAGGAGATTAAGGGGAGGGGGCTTTAACCTGAATTATTCATCAACTTTGCGAAAATTGTTGCAATGCCAAGGAGAACAATAGGTTACAACATATCATCTCGAAAATATAATTTTTCAGACCGATCTATTCATGAACTTTTGTTTATTGTGAGATTGCTTCGCTAACGCTCGCAATGACAAGGGGTAGTGTCATTGCGAGGAGCGAAGCGACGCGGCAATCTCGCTTTTTATTTCGGCATTTTAAATATCCAGTGAATAATTCAGGTTAATGCCCTTATTCGTTCCTGTTTAACCTGTAAGAGATACGAGTAATTGCTTTTTCACCCCCACCTAACCTCCCCCATCAAGGGGGAGGAATTTGTATGTAATGGCAAAATGCCGTAACTTTTGAACGTTACTAAATAATTTTGCTTTTTTAGTGCCTTTGCGAAAGTCGGGCTAGGCGACTCCCCCGCGCAAACCGTGTCAATATTCCCCCCGGAAAATAATTCTTAAAATATTTTTTCGCCGCATCACCAGCCATAATCCCGACATCCCTTGACAGTTTTAAAGAAAATTGAGCGATAGACAGATCCTTTAAGCAAGAATTATCCACCCTTCAAGTGATAGTTAGCCTGCCATGGTGGAGGCACCGATGTTCCCCTTTACAAAAGCAATATTTCCTGACTTTTCCCCGGAGAAGGCCCGGCCGCCAGACGCCGACGGCCAAGCCCGAACTCCTTGACACGCCCCCCCGGATAAGGTATATTACGGTTGTAGCATGGTAATATGAAGCGGCTGTTAATTACCCGTGAAAAATAGTGAAGCAAAGGCACCGGAAAAGGGGTGTAAAAGGGGCATGAAATACGTCATTTCAGCAACGGTTCTCTTCCTCTCGCTGTGCCTCCTCCCGCTGAACCAATGCACCGCCCAGGAGCTCAAGATACACGTCATTAACGTGAGCTTTGGAGATGCCACCTTCATCGAATTCCCCGACGGGACCACCTGGCTCATCGACCAGGGCATAAACGGGGACTACATCAACGACTACATCGATAACCTGGGTTACTCGTCCTTTGATTACGTCATCGCCACGCACTTTGACAGGGACCACTACGGTGGTATCGACGAGGTCCTGAGCGCCGGCTCTCCCCCCCTCTCCTACAACACCGCCGCCTACGAGCACGTCGGCCCCAAGGTAACCGGCGACGACTCGTACACAGCCGTGTGGGATGGCGAGACGACGAGCCCCATGCGCTCGAGCCCCTCGGCGGGCCAGACATGGAACTTCGGCGGCGTTACCGTGGAGTGCGTCTGTATCGGCGACACAAATAATGAATGGAACGAGCTTCTTGACGGGACGAAGGTCTACCCCGACTACGACGAGAACAGCTTCAGCATCGGCTTCCGCATCTCGTGGGGCGGCTTCGACTACCTCACCTGCGGCGACCTGACCGACGATGTGGAGGACGTCCTGGACGGGAAGATATCCTCGAACAACTTCGACGTCCTCCATGTGAACCACCACGGGTCGAGCTCCTCGACGAGCCTCTCCTGGTGCGAGACCCTCCAGCCGGAAAACGCCGTTATCTCCGTCGGCTCCAGCAACTCGTACGGCCACCCCACACAGGCAACGATAGACCACCTCAACGGCGTCGGCTCCTCGTGGGGAGGCGTCGACTGGATCTACGTCACGGAGCAGGGCTCCGGGGGAGGGGGCTCCGCCTCGAACCTCTCATACCTCACCGACGACATCGTCATCACCTACAACTACGGCACCAACCAGTACAATATCTCGGGCGGGTCGAAGAACGACACCTACAGCGCCGACGAGGGGAGCGGGGGTCCCACGCAGACGCCCACGCAGACGCCCACGGGCCCGACACCCACACCCACGGCCACGGCCACGGTGAACCCCGGCGACATCGTCGTCAACCAAGTAGGGCCGTTCAGCACGAGCAGCGGCGGCGTGGGCGAGTACGTTGAGCTGTACAACAACTCGAGTTCCCCCGTGAACCTGGACGGCTGGCAGCTCAACGTTTACTCCGGAGACTACACCTTTACGGCCGCCGACGAAATCCCTGCGAAGGGATTTTACCTCATAACCGACACCAGCCCCTGCGGCGGCGTCACGCCCGACGTCTACACGGACATCGGCATCACCGACAACGGCGCGAACAGCTACGCCCAGATCCTGGACTCCGGCTCCTCCGTCGTGGACACCATCGGATGGGCAGACTCCTCCTTGTTCGAGGGGACGAAGCTGGGAACGCTGGGCTGGGGGAAAGCATGGAAACGCACGACGGACGGTGCCGACACGCAGAACAACCTGAGCGACTTCTCCGAGGTCGTCTGCAACCCGAGGAACAGCTTAACCGGCCCCTCGCCGACGCCCACTGTAACGCCTACGCACACGCAGACCCCCACGCAGACTCCAACGCCCTACGTCCTTCCCGTCCAGGTCTTCTTCGACGACTTCCCCTCCACCACCATCGACACGGGCAAGTGGACCGAGAACTTCACTGCCGAGAGCAACGATACGGGCATAGCCGAGCCCAGCGGCTCCTACTCCCTCAACCTGGACGGCCACACGACGGGCGGGGACGAGATACGGACGCAGGTGCTCGACCTCTCCGGCTACGCAGAGGCGACGCTGGGATACTACTGGGAGCGCACGGGCGACGGCAACTCGACCGAGGGCGGCGAGGACCTCTGGGCTGACTACTGGAACGGCTCAGACTGGGTTAACCTCTACCAGTACGGCGGCTACGGGCCGGACATGACCACGTACGACTACGAGTTCGCCAACCTCCCCGCAGGGGCCCTCCACAGCGCCTTCCGCCTGCGGTTCAGGAGCGTGGGAACGATCCATTCCTTCCAATCATTCGACGACTGGCTCGTTGACGATGTGGAGATCAGGGCCGCTGCCGCGACTGCGACACCAACGCCGACGGCAACCCCGACCATCACACCGACGCCCACGACGACGGCCACGCCAACAATCACGGCCACGCCAACAATCACGGCAACACCTACCATAACACCCACACCAACTCCCTGGGACTTCCCCAGAAGGGTCAATTTCCAGCCTGCTGCCGCCGGAACTCCGACAGGATACGCGCCGGATAATGGCTCCCTTTATGGGACACGAGGGGATTACGGCTGGCAGTAGGCTGGAAACGGCTCCTTATTCTTCAACGGTTCTTTTCCTTTTAGTAATTTTGAAACCGCAACCAGAAGCTGTTGTCGCCTTCATGTCCACTCCCCCGGAAAACCGGTATATTTATTTCCCGCCTGGCCCTTCATAAAAAGTCGTTTTTAACTTGACCCGGCCGCCCTGATGTGGTATATATTTATTATTGATTTTAATGGCTTAATGACATGCTTACAAGGTTCCCTGCAGCAACTTACCTGATACTTCTGGCCCTGAGCCTGCTTTCCCCCCGCGGTTCCCTGGCACAGAACCTCGAGATCTGGTGCGTGTGGGGGAACGGCGGAGCCGGGACATGCGCCGTCGTACGCGGCCCTAACGGGACAGTCGTCCTCCTTGACGAGACGGGCGGAAGCACCCAGGCAACCGAGCTCTATAACAACATCCTTTTCCCGAACAGCATCAGCTACATCGACTACGCCATCGCCGGCCACTACGACACCGACCACGTCGGCGGCCTCGATAACCTTTGGGCGCTCATGGGATCCAGCCACTCCAACTTCGGCGCTTATTACGACCGCGGCGGGACCAAGCGGCACGACGGAAGCGACATCTCCTCGGCCTACTATGACCTGGTGAACCCCTCGGGCAAGCGCGCCACTCCCAGCCTCGACGGCTCCGACGACATCGACCTTGGAAGCGGCGCCATCCTCCGCTTCCTCTCCCGCGGCGCCACCAACACCACGAGCGAGCTCTACATCAGGGGGCGCCCGAGCGTGACGACAAGTATAACCGAGAACAACAAGTCCATCTCCGTCCTTGTCACATACGGCGGCTTCGACTTCTACTTCGGCAGCGACCTGGAGGGAACGGGCGAGAAGGCTGTTGACGACATTGTCGTCACCGACCTTGGCCGCGACGTTGATATCCTCCATGTCGACCACCACGGCTCCGAGAGTTACGACATCAGCTCCTCCGAGTTCCTCGGGAACATGGACCCTGAAGTATCCGTTATATCCTGCTGGTCCAACGCGCACGAGCACCCGCGGTACAACACCGTCACCCGACTGCAGGCCGTGGTGGAGGCCGACGACCAGAGGATAATCCGCATGGACCCGGGCGACGACACGCCCCCCAATGATAACTGGGCGCCGGAGAACATGAACTACTGCCACACAACGAACCGGCACCTCTACATCACGACCAACGGCACGACCTACACCGTGGACACGGTGAACCGGGCCGGCGGCAACGACATAACGGACGCGGACCTCACGAACCACATGTCCGACGAGGGGGGGATCGGTACACTGATCAGCGAGGGCTTCGAGGGGACCTTCCCCCCGAGCGAATGGACCACAAGCGGTACGCCTACGCAGGAGAGCACCTATGCCCACGGCGGAACCTACAGCGTCCGATTTGACGCGAACACCGACATCCTGATCACCCCCCTTCTCACCACACCCGACACCCTGACCTACTGGATGAGAGCGACTGCGGGCACCTCCTGCTTCAATATCGAACACGCGTCCAGCGTCGGGGGCCCGTGGAACCACCTCACGGGTTCGCCCACGAGCACCGACTACGGAGCAAGCTTCGTCCAGGAGAGCTTCGACCTCTCCAGCTACTCGAACATCTACATCCGCTTCAGCAGGTGCAGCTTAAAGACCTACTACCTCGATAACGTCGTTGTAACAACCGGGACGGGCAGCGCCACAGCGACGCCCACCAGGACGCCCACGCCCACGCAGACCACCCCTCCCGGCAACAACATGCTCCTGAACCCGGGCTTCGAGGCCGGCGGCACGCCCCCCTCAAACTGGAACAAATACGGGGGGACATTCGAGACATCGAGCGACCGCGCCCAGGCGGGGAGCTACTCCGGGAAGTACACGGACGACAACACCAGCTTGAGCTACGCCCACCAGGTAGTCCAGGTGACGGGCGGCGCGCAGTACGACTGCTCGGGCTACATCTACGACAATACCTCCTCCGCATACGGCTACCTCCATATGTACTGGTACGCTTCCTCCGACGGCTCCGGCGGAAATATTGGCAGCGACCAGATCGGGGCTGACAGCTCGAATTCCGCCTCCTGGCAGTACCGCTCCGCGACAGTGACGGCTCCCGCGAGCGCCAACTCCGCTCGCTTCAGGTGCTGCATCGCCGCCTCCGGGTCTCCCTACGGCCCCCTCTACTTCGACAGCCTCACAATGGAGGCGCAGGGCGGGAGCGCGACCCCGACCCGGACACCCACGAGAACTCCGACACGCACGCCCACGAGAACGCCGACTCTTACGCCCACGCCGACAGCAACGACGGAGCCCGAGACGAACATCGTCATTAACCAGGTATGCCCCTTCGGCATCCCGGGGGAGTACGTCGAGCTATACAATAACGGCGGATCGTCCTTTAACCTGAACGGCTGGAAGCTCGACGTCTACTCGGGCGATTATACCTTCACAGCCTCCGACGTCATACCCGCCGGGGGCTTCTATCTGATTTCAGACACAAACCCCGTCTCCGGTGTCGTCCCCGATGTCGAGACCAGTATCGGCATTGCCGACAACAGTTCCAACAGCTTCGCGCGGCTCCTCGACGACGGTTCCCAGGTCATCGACACGGTGGGTTGGGCCATCTCCTCCCTCTACGAGGGGACCAGGCTGGGGGCGCTGTCGAGCGGCAAGGCATGGAAGCGCAACAGCGACGGCGCGGACACGGACGACAACAGCGCCGATTTTTCCCAGGCGGACCCGGACCCGAGAAACAAATCCTACTCCACGCCGACGCCCGGCAACAAGATCAGGGTGAATTTCCAGCCGTCGTCAGCGCCGACGCCGCCCGGGTACATGATGGACGACGGGAGCGCTTACGGCAATCACGGCAGCTACTCCTACGGCTGGCTGTAAAATTACCCTTTCCTCAATCAAACAAATTGCAAACCCAAGCCGGTTTTTAAGGTCCGCACCTTACGTGATGAATTCCCGGCAGCCACGCTGTCGCAACCGGGCCTGAGCACCTTCAACCGCTCCCGTTTTGATTACTTGCCGCATTCCGCATGAAAGCTATGCCGCGACAGTTGCGGCATCGGCGGGAAAGTTGTATGCTGAATGGTGAGTGCAAGCCGGATGAAAAATGCGCGTTACTTCTTCATAATCTTCTGCATCGTATCTTCCCCTTGTTTTCTCCGGGGAGAACAGGCAAAGCGCGTATCGGTCGGCGATGACACGCTCTCGGTGAACGTCAGGAACGCGCCCCTTTTCGACGTATTGAAGGAGATAGGCGACCGGACGGGCATGGAGGTGAAGGTTGACCCGGAGGTCAATAAAAACGTTACCGCCTCCTTCGACAACCTCCCCATCAAGAGGGGAATAGCCCGACTCATTCACCCACTGGATTACGTGATGAAGTGGAAACGGACCACGTCAGGAGAAGAGACGGTGGAAAAGATCACGGCCGTGGAGATATTCAAAAAGGGAGAACGGGGTAGAGCGGAAAAGGTCCTCTCGTCCAGCCATTCTTCAAGCGGCATGGAGAACTCCAAACGGCAAGGGCCGCCGCGCGGAGAAAGCCGGGAACCGGGAGCTCAACCCAGGCGACCGAGAAGAGAAAGGCCGCGAACACGGTATAAAGGAACCAAGGGTGGATCCTACACAAACCGGATACGCGCGAAAAAACTCTACGTCGCCCCTGATACCGGCTACTACGATGAGCTATCCCCGTAAGAGCGGTCTGATTCCCGCCGGGATATTTCCGGCAGCAAGAACATAACCGGGTGCTGTCCGTGAAGGCAACCAGATGGTAGTTAAAGGTATTTTTTTCGGGGTTTAAAAAGAAAAACAACCGTCAAAATGACACAGATTAAAAAAAGGTGCACGGCAACGCCCGACGAAGAAGAGGAATTACGGGTTATCAAGGCGTGTGCCGATGGGAACTGGGAAGAATTTTCCATCATATTCGAGAAATACAAGGACAGGGTATATTTCCTGGCTGTAAGCGTAGTAAAAGAGAGAGCGCTGGCTCTGGACGTTACGCAGAATACCTTTATCAAAGTCTTCAGGTCTTTGAAACACTTTAACCGGCGATCCCGGTTTTCCACCTGGATATTCAGGATCGCCTATAACCAGGCCCTGGATCAATACCGGAAGCGAAGAAGATGGGGGGAAGTCGAGTTCAGCGATGCGCTGGGATCGAAGATATCACACGCATCAAAGGAAGAAATTTTTCAGCGCATGGCTAAAAAGGAGCTGGGAGACAAGATAAGAGCTGCTGTTGAACAGCTCCCCCTGAAACTTAGAACAGCCGTGGTGCTGAAGTATGTCGAGGGGCTGACCTATAGTGAAACCTGCAGTATTTTAGGATGCGCGCGGGGAGTTTTACAAAAAAGGCTGGCGCAGGCCGGTAAAAAGCTCAGGGATATACTGAAGGATGAAATAGATGAACTACAATGCTAATCCCAACCAAGTTACCTCAAACAACTACTTCGGGTTTTTGCAATAGCTCCGACGAAGCCGGAGTATTTATAAATTTGCGAATGAAGTGAGCAAATTTATGGGGGTACAGAATTCAATTTGCGGCGTCTAAATATTGAGATGAAAAAGTGCGGATGGGTCCAGAGGAATATCGTTGCTTACCTGAGCCGCGAGCTGAGCAGGAAAAGGCAATTGAAAGTGGAGCAGCATCTGGCGGGCTGCCCCGAATGCCTGGTGGAGTATCAGCGTGAAAAGAGAATAAAGGAGCTGTTATCATCGCTGGTTGAAATAGGGGCCGAATCCGCCCCACAGCTCACCTGGGACAATTTACGCCCGTCCCTTGAAACTGAAGCAATTTCCGATGGCAGGGAGGACAAGAGGGAAAGGGCCGCGGAATACTGGGAGACATTCCTTAATAAGTCCGTCTTGCCAAAGTGCGCACTGGCGTTCTCCGAAGCGATATACTGGGGGAAGAGGGCATCAATTCCCGTAACGATCACACTCCTCGCGTTTATCTTTTACAATGCTTTCCAAACGCCGCTGCGCGCTCCCGCGACCGCCCCTGCAACGGCGGCCCGCGCACCATCGATACTTAAGATCAACTTCGGGCCTGACAGCGCCACACTCCCCGAAGGATATCACATGGATGTAGGTAAGGCATACTCTGCGTCTGCCCGGCAGCGAGACGCAAAAAAATACGGGTGGAGAGGATAATTTACAAAGGGGGGGTATGAAGAGTAGTTTACAACGTCTAACTTGATGAACTTCATCAGGAAATTGATACGGTTGTTTAATCGGCCTTATCCGGCTAACTTTTATTGCCGTGATTACTTGACAGGGAGTAGTAATTAGTGTTTAATTTTTTAAACAAAAATGGAGGATGCTGAAATGAGTAAAAAGTTATTTACAAGAGGTATTGTCTTTATCCCTTTCCTTGCGGCTCTTATAGTCCTTGTTACCGCTCCGGTGGCTAACGCGGTTCCGCCGCTGCCCCCCGTGGAGCGTGAGGAAGCGACTTACGGCGTCTCAAACCCGATGCTGAGAACCCAGGTGATGGTCGATAACAGGGAAGCATCCCAGACATGGTATATAGCTCTTGACGACGCCCCGACTTACTGGGTAAGCGTCGTGTGCGGTGACGTCGCCCAGTCGTCCGGCCCCAACCGCGTCTTGGTCGAAGGTGCGGAGGTCATAAATACAAGGAACGCCCCGAACGAGTTCACGGTGGCGATGAATCACCAGTGCACGACCGGAGGGGACGGCGACATCGACATAGCCGTGGGCGGCGGGGCTTACGAAGCATGGCGCGACGACTACCCCTACTCCTGCATTAACGCCGTGATAATCACGACAACCGACCCGGCAACACAGTCCTTCACCCCCCGGGATATAAGCTTCGGCCCCTCTTCGCAGCCGGGCCTTGATCCAAGCTGGGAAATCGATAGCGGCGCCCTGAAGGGAGAAGCTGACCCCTACGGCTGGACACAAGACCTTACGGCTAATGCCGTTAACCGCAGTGAGGCGGGTGTGCCCGTCGAGCTGAACACGTTCGTATACGCGGGATCGGGAACCCAGTGCACGTGGAACATGGACCTCCCAAACGGTAAGTACTATGTCAGCCTGTCCCTCGGCGACGCCTCCGGCGGCCATGACCATTACTCGCTGGTTGTGGAGGACAACACCCTTGCCGACGATATGAGCCTGGCCATCGGTGAGTTTTACCAGGTTAGTAAAGAGGTGATCTATGTCTTCGACGGCAGCTTGACTGTAAAACTCGGGGGTATCGGCTTCTCGTGCCTGAACTACATAAAGGTTAACCAGGACGAGGACGGGGACGGCATCACGAACACAAGCGAGGAGGACACATACAATACTCAGAAAGATATGATCGACACGGACGGTGACGACATCTCCGATTACGACGAGATCAACGACACGTACGGCTACGGGACCAGCGCCACGAATGCCGACAGCGACAGCGACGGCGCGCCGGACGGCCTCGAGCACAACATCGGAACGAACCCCATGCTCGGCAGCGACATCCTGATCGTGGACGACAAGGACGCAGGCTTCTCCACATCCGGAAGCCCCTGGTATACAAACGTCTTCGGAGGATACAATGACTCGCACTCCTGGACTCCCGAGGCGGGTGGCGACGGGACGGCGACGTGGACACTCAGCATACCCTACGCCGGCTACTGGCAGATCTTCGAATCACATTACGCGTCCGCCTCCAGCAACGCCCCCAACACAGAGTTCACCGTCAACTACGCGGGAGGCAGCGAGACGATACCGGTAAACCAGACGTCGAAGAGCATGAAGTGGATCGACCTCGGGATCTATTACTTCAACGTGGGGAACTACACCATCGTCATGGAAAACGTGGGCGAGGGCACGCGCCTCATCGCCGACGCAATAATGGCTGCCTACATAAACACCTCCCCCCCCACGACTGTAACCGTCACTGACGAGTCGGACTTCGTAGTTGACAGCGGGACATTCGGGGAGGCGGGCAGCTATAAGTACGCGAACAACGGCGACTACGGCGGCCCCGGCCCTTCAACGGGCCACTACAACGTCTCGCTGCCGTCGAGCGGCGTCTGGAACGTTTACGGGACCTGGGAACAGGACCCCAGCCATGCCGTTAACGCCTCCTTCACGATCAACTACGAGGGAGGATCCGAGACCTATTACGCGGACCAGACAAAGAACGGTTACTCCTGGAACCTCCTGGGAACATACGAGTTCAACTCGGGGACGACTTACGAGGTCCAGGTTGACACAAGCGGAGTTGAGGGATGGATGATAGTGGACAATCTGAAGTTCGTGAAGTCAAGCGGCACAGCTCCCAACACCATCCTGGCCGAAAGCGTAAACTCCCTAGAGTGGCAGCAGACCCAGGGATCCTGGCGTTTCAATAGTGAGTTCGGGTACGGCGACAACGGTTTTTATTACGCGAAAGATACCGACGGCTGTAAGGCAGACTTCAAGTTCACGCTGCCGGAGACGGGATCCTGGAAACTCTACGGCTACTGGTACCCGGACGCTACGCACGGCAAGAACTCACGTTTCAACGTAAACTCTGCGGGCGGGACAGAGACCGTCATCCAGCCACAGACGACCGAGGGCCTTCACTGGGTAGAAATGGGCATCTTCAACATGCCCTCCGGATTGGCCACGGTGGAGGCGGACGCCACAGTCGTTGAAGGCTGGTTTATCGCGGACGCGCTCAAGTTCGTCAAAACGGACGAAGTGCCGGTCGCCAGCTTCTATGTCGGCAACGACTCCTGGGAGGAATTCTCATACACCGGGTCATGGACACACCTGGGCATCTGGACGTATCACTATGCAGCGGCGGACAGCGGAGAGACGGCCACCTGGTCGTTCAACATCCCCAGCGCCGGCTACTGGGACGTCCACGCCCAGTGGGAGTCCGACGGCTCACACGCCAACAGCGCCCCGTTTGTCATCCATTACGGGGACGGCGCCCAGCAGCAGGAAGTGCGCGTCGATATGACGGGCAGCGCCACCGGCTTCGGTAACTGGAACTACCTTGGCACCTTCCAGTTCGATGCCGGCACGCACACGATAGACCTCAACACGAACGGCGCCGGCGGCTGGGTCATAGCGCAAGACGTGAGGGTACGCCAGCACAGGTTCTAAACCATCCGTACACGAGGAGTGTAAGTTGGGCCGGGGCCGCTCGCGCAGGAGCGGCCCCGGTCTTTGTGTAAGGTGAAAATTAAACGCAATTCTACCGAAGCACCGTCCAATAAACGGACCCAACAAGGGCCAGCAAGAGCATTAGCAATATTGCCGGCACGATAATCTTCAGCGGGCGGAACAGGAGCGCTATCCTCAAGACCACTGCAACGTAGTTCACCGTGTCCCGCAGCGGGTGAAAGGTCGAGCGGCTTCTCCTTTCCCTGTATTCTATGGGGATATACTCCACCCTGTAACCATTAGTGAGAAAAGCCAGGGTTATCGTGCTGACCCATGAGTGCGTATCCGGCAAAATGCTCATGAAGCGCATTGCTATATCTCTCTTAAAGGCCCTGAAACCAGAGTTGAGATCGGGGATCTCTTCTCCAGCGATAAAGCACGCAAGCTTGCGAATGAAATATTTCGCTATTCCCTTGAGCCTTTTCCTGGGCCCAGTTTCCCTCGTCCGCGCGCCTATGACCATGTCCGCGCCCTCCATTCTCTCTACAAGCCGGTGAACCTCCAGTGTGGGATACGTCCCGTCAGCGTCCGTCATAACGACGATCTCCCCGCGGGCCGCACGCAAGCCCGTTTTCCTGGCGGCGCCGACCCCCTTGTTACTATTATGGCTTATGACCCCGGCGCCTGCCGCCTCCGACGCCTTCCCCGTGTCATCCGTGGAGCCGTCGTCAACGACGATGACCTCGTAGCTCAGGCCGATATCTCTCATGGAACTATGTATGTTCCTGATATCGTCGCCGATAGTGCCGGCCTCATTAAAGGCCGGGAGCACGAAGCTGACTCTTATCATCGCTTGCCCTCTATTTCTATGAAGATAACACACGCATGGCACAATGGAACCGATGCACAGCAACATAGTAGTCTCCGGATTAAAGGAGAGCAAGCCCTGCCTCAACCGTGTAAATATCCCCTTAACTCCAGACGGTATTAGCCTATAATAGTTGGCGGCTTATAGTTCCCCCGGGCGCTTGAATGAAGATATCACTTTATATACCCTGCCGGAATGCGGAGAAGTTCATTTCCGGCTGCCTGGATTCCGTTCTGGCCCAGTCCCTGGAGCCATGTGAAATCATCGTCGTAAATGACAGATCTACGGACTTGACGGTTGAAATCGCAAAAAAATTCCCGGTGAAAGTCATCGACCTTCCCTCCCATCCCGGCCTCGCCGCGGCTAGAAACGCAGCCGTTAAAACGGCACGCTGCGAGTATATCGCCTCCGTCGATGCGGACTGTGTTGCCGAACCCGCGTGGCTGGAAAAACTTATGAATAACCTGCGGGAGGACGGGGTCGCGGGAGCTGGAGGGAGGCTCGTGGAGAAACACCGGGAGAGGTTAGCCGACAGGTGGAGGGCCGCCCACATGAGGCAGGACTGGGGAGAGGAAAGAATAATAAACCCACCCTTCCTTTTCGGCTGCAACACGCTCTTCAGAAAAAGCGCCCTCGAGGACGCGGGCCTCTACGATCCCATGTTCAGGAGCAACGGGGAGGACGTCGACATATCGTCCAGGCTCAAGGAGAAAGGCTACGAGCTCATTTATGAGCCATCCGCGCTGATATACCATTTAAAGAAAGACACCCCCCTCTCCGTCCTCAGGGCTGATTGGAATTGGGGCTATATAAGCACGGGAGAGAGGGAGAAATTCCAGAGCCCGGCGAACATCGTCTACCATAACTTCACCAACGCGAAGTACCGCTTTCTGAAGGACGTCTCCGCCGGGCGACGGGGCCTTATCCCTCTGGATATACTGCTCTTTTTTCTCCATACCTACTGGGATATCGCGCATGCGAGGAAGCTGGGCCTATCCAGGGCCTGTTTCCGGGGAGAAAAGTCAAGAATACGAGCGTTGAACGAATTCCGCGCTCACCTCGCCGTTCTATCGGAGAAACGATTCCTTGAAAACCCTGACGAGGTCGGAGCGAAAAGCAACGCCCGGAAAAACACCCTTCGCTCGAATACGAAACCTTGAGCATCGCGGAATGAACATACTCTACACACTCGGCCGTTACTGGCCTACCGTAGGGGGAGGCGAGCTGCATACCCGGGAACTGGTCAATCACATCACTGAACGCAACCACGCCATGGTCGTATGCCTCAGAAACGACAACTGCACGGACTGGCTGCACGGCATGACAGTGAACCCTCAAAGGCGGCGGAAGCCATACTTCGACAGCGGAGCGGAAGTGCGCGTTATCCGCCTCGGCACCATCAGGAGAAGTGCCCTTAAAAGGAAACTCGCCGATTACAATTCCAGTGAAGAGTACCGGATTTCATGTAAGAGGACGCTGGCCAACCTATTCGAGAAGGAATTGGCAAAAATCGGCAGCTCCTTCGACGTTGTTCACAACGTGATGATAGGAGAAGAGTTCTTCAGCCTCGCCTCGCTTAATTACGCCAGTAAGAAAGGGATTCCGTTTGTCTTCACTCCGTTCTCCCACCCCGACGGGTGGAGGGGTGAGCTCTTCTCCCATATCTACAGCAATGCGGACGCTATCTTCGCAATGACGAAAGCGGAAAAGTCTTTCCTGATATCCCAGGGAGGACGGCGTGATAGAATCCACATCATAGGCGCGGCGCCCCTTCTCGCAAACACAGCGCCCTCGGAGGACATTAAAAAGAAACTGTCTATAGATGGCCCCATGGTACTTTTTCTGGGCCAGAAATATCATTACAAGGGAATGAAGCAGATGCTGGAAGCGGCACCACTGGTCTGGGAAAAGCATCCAGCGGTCCACTTCGTCTTCGCCGGGCCCGCAACCGGACACTCGGAGAAGCTTTTCGAAGGGGAACATGACGACCGGATCATAGAAACAGGCCCCGTCATAGGCATGGAGAAGGTGAACTTCCTCGCCTCCTGCGACATCTTCTGTATGCCTTCGGTCTGCGAGAGCTTCGGCATGGTTTACCTTGAAGCGTGGGCTTTCCGCAAACCTGTCATCGCCGCCGACACCGAAACCAGCAGGTGTTTCATCGAGAACGGGCGCGACGGCCTTCTCGTGCAGCAGGAAGCATCATCCATAGCACAAACCATTTGCAGGCTCATCGCTGACGCCGGGCTCCGGGACAAGCTCGGCAATAATGGCTGCTCAAAGATGAGCACGCATTACACGTGGCCGAAGATCGCAGCACGGGTTGAATCTATCTACCGAAGCGTTATAAATTTGCGGGCAAAGCGAGCTAATTTATGATCAGCGTCATAATCCTTACTTGTAACAGGAAGAAGGACATCCTGGAGGCTATAGAAAGCGTCAGGGGGTCGCGGGGGCCCGAACGGGAGATAATCGTAATCGACAACGGCTCGACCGACGGGACGACAGAGGAGCTATCGGGCCAGAGCGATCTGAGGGTCATCCGCTTCGAAAAAGGGACGGGACTTGCCAGGTCACGCAACGCCGGCATAGACGCTGCCGGGGGAGAGATCGCAGCCTTCACCGACGACGACTGCGTCGTTGCGGACGACTGGCTGGAGAGGATAGCGAACGACCTCGAATCGAGCGATGCCGTCGGGGGGGTGGTGAAGCTACGGGGTAAGGTCAACAAGCCCTGGTGGTGGAACAATGAGCTGAACTGGATGCCCGGCCTGAGCGTCCCGGGAATTTACGGCCCGGGCGCAGGAGTGCTCTACCTGCCCCAATCCGCTAACATGGCCTACCGGATCGGTGTTTTAAAGAAATTGCGGTTCCGTGAAGGAGTGGGCGGAATCTGGCTTAAAAACATGACCAGGGAGGACTCGGACCTGTGGACGCGAACCTGCAAGGGAGGCTACAGTGCCATGATCGACACCAACCTCATCGTCTTCCACAAGGTGCACCAGCGCCGGTTCACCCTGCGCTTCTGTATCCGCAGGGCCTTCAGTGACGGATTCGCCGCCTATTACAGGGAGAAAGGTGACACGATATGGCGCGTCAAACTGAAACTTGTCTTACTAGAGCCGTTCAGAATCATCGTGAGAAAGCTAAAAGGAAGCGACGGCTCCAGGGTCCACGAGCTGTTCTGGATAATCCGCGAGTCAGGCTTCCTCTACGCCAGGGTCATAGGGAAAAGTCGAAATAAGTCAAATTAGGAAAACTTGTGGTGAGATAAATCGAATCAAATCAATTTACCGGAAAAATATTCTGATGAGAATCCTCCTCCTCTGCCACAATTACCCGGAGTTCGGAACATACTTCAGAGCGCTCGGTCTGGCCAGGCAGTTGGTCAAACGCGGGCATACAGCCGTTCTCATGCTTATTTCACGAGAAAGGGCGTTCCGGATAAAGCGGTACGAGCTTAACGGGGTACGTATAATCGAGTGCCCCAACTTCCAGCCCTTAATACTCAACAAGGAGGACGGGTGGGGACCGCTGGATATCCTTCTGAGGTGCGCCTATGGAATCACCCGCAGGTTCGATATTGTCATCGGCTTCGGCCACAAGCCGGATATTGCGATACCCGCCCTCCTCATCAAGTACCTGAAAAGGGTCACGTTCATCTCCGACTGGTGCGACCTTTGGGGCGGGGAAGGCATATTCACCAAGCGCGGCCTCCTCAAACCAAAATACCTGGGGACGCCCCCGGACAGAACGCTTATAAAACTTGAAACTTTTATGGAAAAATTCATCCTTCGCAAAGCCGACATAGTAACCGTCATCTGCACCCCCCTGAAAGATATCTGTGAAAAATGGGGAATCCGGCCGGATAAAAGCCTCCTCCTGCCATCCGGCTCCGATACGGAAGGTATCGCAGTAATGAGCAAGGCGCAGGCGAGAAAAGAGCTGAATCTTCCGGCGGATAAAAAGATACTGGCTTACCTTGGAAACTATCACCAGGAAGCCAAATTCCTCTTCGAATCATTCGAGAGAATATGCCGCGAACGCGACGATGTCCGGCTTCTAATAATCGGGCCCGAGTTCCTGCCCCAGGACCCGGAAGAAAAGCAGAACTATGAAGAGAGGGACATCATGGAGCGGGGAAAAACGTATAGAGCCGTTCCCGAGCAGGTCAGGGACAGAATTATTTGGACGGGGAAAAAACCCTACGCTGAAATTTACCGGTACCTTGCGGCTGCCGACATCCTGCTTCTGCCAATGGAGAATAACACATACGAGCGAACACGATGGCCCAACAAGTTGTGCGACTACCTCGCCGGCGGCAGGCCTATAGCAATAACCGATGTGGGAGACGCCGGCGCGTTCGTGCGTGAGAATGGCTGCGGCATCGTGACCGGACCCTCGCTCGATCTCTACTGCGAGGCAATACTGGCGAATTTAGACAATGAGGCGCTTCTTGATCAACTTGGCTCTCACGCGAGATCGGTTGCTGAAAATGACCTCTCGTGGGGAACCATTACAGAAAAATTTCTTCAATTCGTTACCGGGGAATTGGTTAACAAAAAATAGAACGGCTCTAAAATGAGAAAAGCATTCTCAAAGCTCTGTCTTGCCGTATACACGGTATTCGTTATTGTATTCGAGGGATTCTACCTCTCTCTGGCGTGGGTCGCCATCAAGCTAGGCTGGGTTCCGAAGAAAAGCGAATAATCAATTTAAGATTTTGAACAAGCTTCTCAAAGCCCCTAAGAGATAGTAACCAAGTATTATTCATAGAATTAGACATTGAGCATTGAACATTGAAAATTAAGAATTTAAAAGTATGCATGCTCTCTCCGACGGCCTTCCCCCTCGCCTCGGCGCGGCACCTTCTCTCCGAAGCGAGGCATCTTGCGGAAAGAGGGGCGGATATCTCTTTCATCGTCCCGCATCACTATTACCTCCCCTTTGAGGAAAACGAGCACAAAGAGAACGAGCTCGTGGGAGACGTAAGGGTTAAACACATCTTCCCTCCAAAAAAATGGCGCGATTCGATAAGAATCCACTTCTCACCCATTGGCTACTGGACTTATAACATCGTGAAAAGAGCGCTGGAAGAGCCTTTCGACATCATACACGTAATGAAGCCGTACTACACATCCGCCGCCGCGGGCCTCTTGCTTCACCTCATCACCCGCAAACCGATGGTCCTGGAGTGTGACGACCTGGAGGGAAAAAAGGGATGGTCCTCAGCCCTTGCCGAGGAGCCGCTCTTCGGCTTCAAGAGACACCTCCTCGCTATGTATGAACGACACCTCCCTCTTCTGGCCGATGCGGTCATCGCAACCTCAAGGGCTCTCCTGGAGATGTTCCGGTCTTACGGAGTTAAAGAAGAGCGGCTGTTCTATCTCCCCTACCCTGTTGAAGAGTATATGACACAGCCTGGTGACGGAGAAAAAACACGACAAAAACTCGGCCTCGGCGATGAACCGGTCGTTATATATTGCGGGGCGCTGCACCCCCACCACTACGACTGCGACCTGCTAATCGATGCCATGAATATCGTCCGGGGAAAGCTGCCGACGGCAAAGCTGCTCATCGTCGGCGACGGCGGCGCAAGGCCCGGGCTTGAGAGAAGAGCTGAAGAGGCGGGGCTATTAAACAGCACCATCATCTTTACAGGGTGGGTCCCCCGCTACGGAATTCCGGACTACATCGCCGCCGCCGATGCCGGCGTGGTTCCCATGAGGGACACACCCGCGAGCAGGTCCCGGGGCCTGTCGAAGGTCCTGGAGTACCTCTGCCAGGCGCGGCCCGTTGTGATGCCGGGAATCGGACAGGCTGCCGAGCTGACGGACGGCGGGAAGGCGGGCTTCCTCATCGAGCCAGGCAACCCCTCCGCCCTCGCAGATGGTATCATCACCGCCCTCACAAATCCCGTCGTTTGCGAAAAAATAGGTCTTCACGGACAGGATTACGTCAGGGAAAAGTTCGATTGGTCACAAGCCACGGAAACTGTTCTGAATATTTATCGTAAAATTATGCTGAAGAATGTAATTTAGTGAAATACGGCTATGAGAATCCAGGCCGAAACAAAAAAGTATATGGTTTGCTGGTGAACAGGTAAGTTGATGCAGTATCCCCGGGCTTATCGCTTCGTGCGTAAATTATATTTCACTGCCATTGCCGCCGGGCTCTGCGTATCCGGGCTGCTTTATCTTGCAAGGCCCTGGCTTTCAAAGACAGGCGACGTAAAGGTGATAATTCTCCGCGCAGAGGGCACGCCTTTCCGGATAAGGCTCCCGCAAGGCCGCAGAATCACGTGCCGTCTACCCGGAGAAGCGGAAGCCAACCGCTGCGGGCTCATCCTGAGGGGGACCAGCTCTTTTAAGGCAGGCTCGTATCCCGCGACCGTTGAAGCTATCTCCGGCGGAGTACCCGTTGCCGTCTTCCATATCGAACGGCCGGGGCCTTTCAGGATTTCTTTCAGCCTTCATCTTCTCCCCGAAAATACCGACACCCCCATCCGCCTCACACTACGGCCTCTACAGGCATCGGAAGGCATCCGTAACTGGTCTATTTCTTCCAGCGAAGGCCTTACGGCCGAAAATCGGCCGGCGCGTACGGTAAAGGAGCTTCTTGCCTCGCCGGAGCCGTTGTGGTATCCGCGAGAGATACCGGAGCTTCTCGAGGAAGAGGACGACCGCTGTATCGCCGCGGCACGGGAGCTCTCACTGGCACGGGATCGACGCGGGCTGCGGGCCTTAAGCAACGCCTACAGGAAACGCTGGGCCCTCTACCTCTCGCAGGTTTTCTTCGACATGGGGGACACAGCCGTTCCCGATCTCATTGGGCTGTACAGGCACTTTATGGCCGAGGGGAACGTGGATGGCGCTACCAAGATGCTCTGGACAATCCGCGAGCCCATCGCTCACGACTTCTTGAAGGGGCTGCTGAAAAACAGGGACAGGCGCGTTGCTGTCTTCTCGGCGGGGTGCCTTTCTATTATGGGCGACGACTCGGGCGTCCCCGTGGCACTGGAGGGCCTTGAAGACCCTGATCCCGTCGTCCGCGCCGACGCCTGCTGGGCTATCGGTAAAAGCCGTGACCAGAACGCGCGGCAGCTCGCCTACCCTGTGGCTTTGACTGGACTAGATAGTCCAAACGGGTATGCGAGGGGGCAGTCCAAGCACGCGCTATCCAACCTTCGCTTCAGAGAAGCTCTTCCGCTGTACCTGGAATGGCTCGAAAGCGAGGACCCCGGAACGAGGCTTCACGGAGTAACCGGCATCGCCCGGCTCGGAGATCCCGCCCTCGCCCCGCACCTCATCGAGGCTCTCCGAAATGAGAAAAATGTCGACTCCTGTCTGGTAATCCTCGATTTCATGCCCTCAGAAGGATTGACCGGAGAGCTCATTGATATTATAAAAAGCAAGAATAGTGAAGCGGTCCGCCTGAAGATAATACGGCGCCTCGAGCGGGCCGGCCCCGAAATAGCGGCCGAGCTGCGGGAATATGCCATGGAAGAGAAGCTTAGTGAAAGGGAAAGAGAAGCGATCAGTAAAACTATCGAAAAGCTTGAGAACCGCTGAACCGGGACCTGGGGCTACTTTAAAGATGCCGGACGGGCGAACCTGATTCCGTCGATTGGCCGCCGCGCTTTATAGCACATAGCATGGCGAATTACCCCTCGAGGCACAGCACCCGGACAGCCGGAGAGGACACGGGAGTTGACTCACGGGTGCGATCCCGGCTTTGCCCGAACTAAGCCCTTGACGCCCTTATGTTTGACATGGACAATAGTAGGACCTTTTTCCCGGGAAATATCGTCAGAATAATTCAATAAATCCGCATGGTTAAAGACCGCTTATGAAAATTAGAATTCGCTTTTCATTGAAAAAAATCAACAAGAGAAGGCTGAAGAAACTGGCCGGACTCCTGATCATCGTGATTCCTTTTATCGTGCTCGCAAGCTCAAAAAGGGAGCAGAGCATGAAAGAGTTCATCAAGAAGCTCCTCTTCCGTCCCTACTGGGAACACGCGCTGGCGGAGCGCACTAAAGAGGTTCCCAAGATCGATGAGGAAAAGCAAACAGTGGAAGAGATGCGAAAGGGGACGCTAAGCGAGCTTCCACTGTATCATCTACTCATCAAGCCGCGGACCCTGGCAGAACTGCAGGAACTCCTGCCCGTACAGAAGGAGCACGAGACCGACCCGGGCTGGCTCCCGGCAGAGGCTCGTATATACAAACCGGCAACGTTCGAGTACAAGGGCAGGAAATGGCCGGCGCGCATACGGTTCAGGGGTGACAACGCCATCCACTGGGGAGGCAGGAAGCAGTCTTTCCGCGTCAAGTTCCCCAAGAACGCACCGTTCAATCGCCAGCGCCGGATTGATCTGATCAACCCGAAGACGGCCAATATGATCTTCGAGTACCTCGCGATGTGGCTGGCGGATCGGATGGACGTGCTGGCTCCCAGGATACAGCTCGTCAACCTCAAGATCAACCACAGGCTCATGGGCGTTTACCAGGAGACGGAACACATCGATAAGTACTTCCTGGAGAACCACGGGAAGCCTGCCGGAAACATATACGGGGAAAAGGACAAAATACCGATATGGTACGGCTGGTATCCCATCTACACCGATGTGGTCTTCTGGCGAAAGCATTGCGATAACGAGAAACAGGCACCCGACGACTATACCGAGATCGAGCGTTTCCTACAGATACTCAACGAACCCTCCGACGAGGTCTTTGTCGAGGAGATATTCAATATCGTGGACAAGGATAAGTTCTACCGCTGGCACTGCCACTCTCTCCTCTGCTCCAGCAAGCACCAGGACTGGTTCCATAACGCACGCCTGTACTTCGACCCCACGGAGGGCCTCTTCGAGTTCATTCCCTGGGATATATCGGGGTTTCAGGAGCCCCTGGAATTTCGCTTCGACACTATCAAGGTCTTCATGGGCGGCGGCCGGCAGACCAACCCGCTGGTGGAGCGGGTACTCCAGCACCCCCCGTACAGGCTGAAGAGAGACCGACTTCTCTGGAGCTACGTCAAGGACTGCAGCCTCCTCGACGAGATCCTGGATGAGGCCGACAGCAAGAGGGCCGAGATCAAAGAGGCCGTGTACAACGACAAGCTGAAGGAGCTGATCCACCCGTGGCCCAAGCGCGTCCCGTATTCGAACGAGCATTTCGAGAAAGACTTCCAGCACCTCAAGAAAGTCACGCGGATCACCTTTCGCAGGATCCATGAGGCGCTCGAGTTCAACGACCTAATGGCCGAGGTACAACTGCTCCAGCCCGAAGAGCGCGAGGTTTCCCCTGAAGCCGTCGTCCTCGCCAGAATAGGAATCGTCAACAGCGCGCCAAGCACCGCGGTACTGAAAGGAATCAACCTCCCCGTAAAGCCGGAAGAATTAGGAACGATAAAACCCCCGGTGAATCTCGCGCTCTTCGAGGACACGAACAACAACCGCCGCGTCGATGACGCTGACCGCGCGATCTCCTCCTTCGAGTGGGACGCCGGTAACGGCGTGTTTTCCTGCGGCGGGTTCGAGGTCCTCATGTACCCGGACCTCAACAGAGACCTTCAGGCCGTCTCGACGCGCAGGGACTTCTTAGTCGTCCGCAACGACGGCCAGGGCACGGTTCCCTTCGACGTCGGCCATGCGAAAATCCACGCCGAGAATGCCGTGACGGGAGAGGAAATAGAGTGCTCCATCCAGATGGTTGACGAGGCGGCCGGCGGCTTCGACGTCCCCCTGCCGACCAGTATCACCGAATTCCGGAAGCTCTACCCAAGCCTGCGCTGCTCGATCGAAGACAACAAGAGAATCGTCCTGGAGCCTGGCGAGCACCGGATAACCGAAACGCTTGTCATTCCCGAGCCTGCCGTTCTCGAGATAAGTGAGGGAACAACACTCAAGTTCGCCCCTGATTGCAGCCTCATGTGCTACGGCAGGCTCGATGCGAGAGGAACCGGCGGGAAGCCGGTCCGCTTCACCGCCGACGACACACAGCAAGGCTGGGGTGTAATAGCCCTGTGCCGGCCGGGCGCGAACGGGAGCATCCTCGAACACTGCATCATAGAGTACGGGGGAGAAGCCCGCATCCACGGGTGCTACTTCTCGGGTGCACTGTCCGCGTACCACGCGACGGTAGCAGTGAGCGACTCGCTTTTCAGGAAGAACCGCGGGGATGACGCGATCAACTGCAAGTACGCCGACGGCGACACGGTACGGTGCATCTTCACCGGGAACGCCGCCGACGCAATAGACTACGATTATTGCGAAGGGGTTATCGCCGATATCAACATCGTGGACACCGGCAATGACGGCATAGACTGCGGGACTGCTGCCCCCCTCATCATCGGGAACCTGATCTCATCCTGCGGCGACAAGGGTATCTCGGTCGGCGAGGAATCCCGTCCCCTGGTCCTCAACAACGTGGTCCGTGACTGCACCATCGGCATCGCCTTGAAAGACATGTCCGACCCGCTGATAGCGAACAACGTACTGTGGAACAACAAGACCGGCATCGGCCTCTACAGAAAGAAAGCGAAATATCAGGCAGGGGGCATGGCCCGTATCATGAACACCATCGTATGGGGAGGGAAAAAGCCCATAGAAAAAGACACCGTCTCGGAGTACCGGGCGGAGCACTGCTCGATCGAGAAAGGGGCGCCCGGAGAGGGCAACCGCGAAATCCGCCCCGAATTCGTCGATCCGGGCAAAAGCAATTACATCCTGAAGAAGGGCTCGCCCCTATCCGCGGCGGGGACCGACCCCGGGCAGGGAGCACAAGAGCTGCTCGGCCTCTCAGGGGATACATACCCCATCGGCTTGGCAAAACCATTGAGCGTTCCTCTCGGCCCCGCCCAGCTTTTTCCGTCGATAAAAAAAGCAGCTCCGGCAAAGGCGGAGCATTAATAAATTTGCGAACGAAGTGAGCCAATTTATATGATAATGATTCCGGAACTGGAGTTCGAGCGATACGAGCTCAAGTTCTATATCAACCAGGAGCTCTACGAGGCGATCTGCGGCATGCTCGAGCCATACATGGAGCTCGACCCTCACTCAATAAAGAAGGAGGACAACCAGTACACCATACGCTCCCTCTACCTGGACAACAATCTCTGGGACTCATATTACGAAAATCTCGACGGCCTGAGGGTGCGGCGCAAGCTCAGGATCCGCTCCTACGGCAAAGACGAGGATAATTGTTTCCTTGAGATTAAAAAGAAAAACAACAGCGCAGTGTTCAAAATACGGCACATCGTTCGGGAGGGGACCATTTCGCGGGTACTTGAGGGTGACGTGAATATGGAGGGACCGGATAGCCTGTTCTTGAGGAACTTTTACTTTTTAACTGACCACTTCAGTCTGATACCGCGGATCTTAATAGAGTACGAGCGGGAAGCTCACATTGGAATCTCCGTGCCTAAAATCAGGGTGACGTTCGACCGCAACGTGCGGGCGGCTTCCTGCGCCGGCGCCGTACTCTACCCTGAATTTACCAATTGGATGGAGGTAACCGGGGAAGATAGTATAATACTCGAGCTGAAATTCGACGGCCTCATGCCGCGGTTCCTGAGGGAGATCGTTCAGGAGCTCAACCTCAGCCACGAGCCGATATCGAAGTACTGCGGCAGCGTGCGGGCATGCGATCTGGTTTGAACAGACAAGGTGATAAAATGGGCACAGCGCGAAACTCAATCCGCGAAAATCCGTGAAATCCGCGGATAAACAGAAAAATAGAATCCACGGATTAACGCAAATTAACACGGATTAAAGATTGGCCCCAAAAGATATGGAAACATGTAAATATAAAACAACGGATTAGCAAGCTCCGACGAAGTCGGAGCCAAAAAGAAGTTAGCGAATGCCTGCCGGAGGCAGGAAATGAGCTAAGTTCTTTAAAAGGAGGATAACAACATGTTGCAGAACTTACTACCCCCGCCGGCATTCACCACATGGCCGGATATACTCCTGAACGTCGCCATTGCGTTCCTGCTGGGAATACTCATCTCCATCGTATATCGATACACGCATAAGGGCATCTCGTACTCGCAATCCTTTGTCCAGACACTCGTTCTTCTCACGTTCATAATATCGATCGTGATGATGGTGATCGGGAGCAACATCGCTCGCGCGTTCAGTCTCGTGGGGGCGCTCTCCATCATCCGTTTCAGAACGGTGGTCAAGGATACGCGGGATATAGCGTTCGTATTCTTCGCCCTGGCCGTGGGCATGGCCGCGGGATCGGGCAGCTACCTCGTGGGCGGCATCGGGGCCCTCTTCGGCTGCGCGGTTATCCTCGGCCTGTACTGGCTTGACTACGGGAGCAAGGAACGTCACTACCACCTCCTTCGCTACCGAGTGGAGGCGGACCTCCAGGACAACCCCGTATATAAAGAGATATTCGATAAATACTGCGGCACTGTGCGCCTGGTGAGTGTCCGCTCACTCAGGCAGGGACAGAGCGTCGAGGTCGCCCAGCACGTGAAACTTCGGGGGAAAATGCGGGCGGCGGACCTGGTCGGCGAACTGAAGGAGATAGAGGGCATAGAGAGAGTCGTGCTCCTCGTTCCCGAAGAGGTTGGAACCGAGTAAGCCGGCTCGGGAATAAACAGCCGGTATATTCTTCTCGCTGTACTTCAGGTACGCGAATTGCCTTCAGTCCAATGTAAAGATCACGGCGCGCCAATAGCCCGGGGCAGAAAGAACATTTTATCTATGAGATCGCGTAAGAAGAAAATCAACCCATCGCCCGGGCGGGTGTTTATAGGCCTCTATCAAATGGTCACACAAGACAGCCCATGAGGGTCACTAAATCCGGCATTTTGGCTTATGGGATCGTCCTTGCCGCCCTCATCGTTGCCGCCACGCTTTTCTGTTACTTAACAACGGAACGACTCACCCCCCAAAGGCTGAACGTAATTCTCATCGTTGTCGACACCCTGAGAGCTGACCACCTTGAAACGTACGGCTATTCCAGGAATACCGCTAAGAACATAGCAAAGCTGGCCGAGGACGGGATTCTTTTCAAAAATGCCATCGCTCCCGCTTCGTGGACAAGGCCCTCCATCGCTTCCATCATGACCTCGATGTACCCATCCTCCCATGGAGCGGTTGGGAGGATGGGCGAGCTGGATGATAAATATCTAACAATTCAGGAAATACTCAAGGAACATGGCTATGCCACAGTAGGGTTTAACTCCAATGGCAATGCGGGAAAATTCTGGAATTTCGATCAAGGCTTCGATTTTTTTAACCATGCACCTATGACCAGAGGCTACAAGGGAGAGAAGCTACAGTCACCGGCATCCTCCATAACCGACAGGGGAAAGGCATGGGTCTATGATAACCCGACCGAGAGACCCTTTTTCTTGTATCTTCTCTATATAGATCCTCATGCCCCATACTTTACCGATGAAGAGTTCCAATTCAATAAATCCTACAAAGGCAAAAACAACGGCTCACTGGAGCAGCTTAAAGAAATTGATTGGAACCGCCGACTCTCCGAAGATGGCCAGGAGATCCCGGGGATTATGGAGGAGTGCAACTATGTAAAGGACCTTTACGACGCAGAGATCGCGTACACCGATAAGCATATCGGCAGGCTAATGGGCTTTCTCCATGAATTCAACCTCTACGAGAATACGCTTATCATTCTCACGGCGGACCACGGGGAGGGCCTATGGGATCATGACAACCGAGGTCATGGAGAAGATATTTACCAGGAGCAGCTGCACATCCCCCTGATCATCCGTTGCCCTGGAATAAAGGGTGGAAAACGAATTAGCAATTACGTCTCAACCATAGATATCCTGCCGACCGTTCTCGATATCGTAGGAATTCGCCCCCCAGCTCATTTTCAGGGTGTCAGCCTCCTACCGATGATGCTGGGCAAGAGGGCGAAGGAGGGGGTGCTTTTAGTTGAAGAGCAACTCGACGAAAGAGACTTCACCGGCGTGATCAAGGACGGGTGGAAGCTCATTTACGACCGGGCTCATGATTCTTACGAACTCTACGATCTCAGAAAAGACAGAAAAGAGAAGCAAAACCTGGCAAATAGTAACGACCATTCCATAGAGAAAATATTCCGCAATCTCTCCTTAATTTTACACAAAAAAACGGAGGAGAACAAGGAAATCCGCAATCGGATGAAGCCGAGCGAACCCGCGCAAGAAAGAGAGATCCCCGAAGAGCTCAAGGAAAAGCTCAGGGCCCTCGGCTACATTTAGGAGCCCCTCCTCAAGCGCCAGGGTCGCGAGCAACAGTCACCCCCAGGCGCCGGCACCGTACTTCCGGATAATAACGCCGGGATGCATTGTAAAAATGTTTTCCCTGTTCTATACTTAGCCGCGAGGAAAAGTTATGACCGACAGCAATGATTACATAAGCGTCGTAATGCCGACCCGCGACAGGAAGGGCATGCTCGAGAAGTGCCTCGAGGCCTACGCAAATCAATCACTTCCGCGGGAGCACTACGAGATAATCGTCATCGACGACGGATCGACTGACGGGACGAGGGAACTCCTGGAAAACGCCTCGGAAAAGATAGCCAACCTCAGGCACTTCTCCCAGCCCAAGAGGGGGCCGGCAAAAGCCAGGAACCTCGGCATAGAGAGCGCCGGGGGTCCCATCATCCTCTTTGCGGGCGACGACTGCATACCGGATAAAAACCTCCTGCGTGAGCACCTTCGTATGCACAGGCGAAAAGAGGCAATCGCGGTGCTCGGCCATATCGACTGGCATCAGGACCTCAAGTTAACCCCGTTCATGAAATTCCTGGCCATGGACACCCAATTCAGTTACCCCCGGATAAAGAAACTGGCAGAGGACGTCCCCTTCTACTACTTCTATACTTCCAACATATCCATGTCCAAAGAATATATCGAAAAAGCAGGGGCTTTCGACGAGGAGTTCACGAAAGCGGTCTACGAAGACGTCGAGCTCGGATACAGGATATGGAAGAGCGGGCTGAGGATCGTTTACAATTCCCGGGCCATCGCCTACCACGACCACGAGACAGAGCTTAAGGATTACATAAAGCGCCAGGTCAGGTGTGGAAAGGCCGCCGCACTGCTGTATAAGAAGCATCCGGAGCTCCTGGCGCTCCTCCGCGTGCCGAGGGTCAGCAGCCCGGAGATCAGGTATCGGTTCTACCAGGCCGTGCTCGATTACTGTTTCTACGCAGGCTTGCAGGGTGGGTTGGAAACGAAGCATGAGTTGAAGGGTTTAATCAGTCTGGAGAACCGCTTGAAGAACTGGTCCGACATCGAAAAGGACCGCCTGATGAAGACCGTGCTCGCGCTTGAAGATCGCATGGATCGGGAAATTCGCAGCAGGGACCAGTCGCTCATGGAGAAAGAGAGAGAGATTCATAAAAGGGATCGGGTGATCGAGCGACTTAACGGGGATCTTCAGAAACAACACATGGAGATACAGAAACAGGCCGGGGCGGCCCAGGAACAGCACAAGGAATTGAAGAAAAGGGACGAGCTCATCGAAACCCTGAATCGCAAGAACCAGGAAAAATATTACCGGATCGTCGAGCTGGAGAAGCTGGAAATCCGCTTAAAAAGCTCACTGCCTTACCGTATCTATGGAATGCTCAGGAAGTTAACCCGTTCCCGTAAATAGCCTTAAGAGGAGGGGGCGGCAGTCGCCCCGGGATAATCCGCTGCCCTCAGAAAAGGCGATCCATCCCGCAAAAGGCTTATCTCGTTGAACTGCAGCCCCAAGTCCGGACGCCCCTTGTCCACGTCCACCGGGAGCACACGATCGAGCCTGAAGGCGAGGCGCGCCACATCCTTTGAGGGAACACAGCCGAAATGCAGCGTCCGCCAGTCACCGGGTCTAATAACAGCAGACCCTATCCTCACGCCATCCATAAAGACATCGAGACGCTGCGCGCGGCGCAGCCTGAAGGGCTGGCGCACGTGGATCTGTACGATGCCCGGGATACCCTGTTCTGCACGCAGAAAACAGTCGGCCTCCACCGTCATCCAGCGGCACTGGGGCGGAGATAAGTCCAGTGGATACCAGCCGTCACCGAGAAGTCTATCGCTCACCCCCATGATAATGCGATCTTCCTGTATCTCGGCCCTATCAGCGCGTTCGTAATCCCATGAGAAATATGGAAGGATGCTCGGTTCATAACTGGGCTCCAGCAACCTGGAGCATGAACCTTTATACTTTGATATATTGGCTATTCGCCACCTTAGAATCTTTGGAAATGCCAACAGGGCATCGACAAATGCTCTTACTTGCAACATTGCCCTGTACCATTCATGTCGGGAAAGCAAGTGATGCGTTATTCTCACTTCCTTTGCGACAATCTTCCTGATCGCAATCGGTAGCAGTTCCCTCTTTGAAAAATACTGCAGCGCAATCTTTAAACGGTTGCGCAATATAAAATAATTCTTCAATGGTGAACAGTGCTTAAATGAAGCGGAGAACTTGTGGTAGATCACTGCTGATGGAGCAGTGTAAATCCTCCATCCATGAGCACGCATCCTGATGCAAAGATCAACATCTTCTAAAAAGCTCTTATGCCATGGATCAAAAAATCCCACCTGTCGGAGTGCCTCTACATTAAGCAATGCTGCTCCTCCACAGAAGGAAAATACTTCTTCTGGCTGCCCCATTGATTGTCTGAATATCTTCCCCTGATGCCGGTCCCATGCATAAGCCATGGGATTAAAGCTTACGCCCAATCCATTTATTATTTTCCTGTTATGGTAATACATCATGAGGGAAGCAACCGCACCGGTATTCGAGCAGCTTTCCATTACCTTGACCATTTCAAACAACCATGAAGGCTCCACCTCAACATCAGCGTTTAATATAGCAATGTAATCTACTCCCTTCCCTAAGAAGTAACTCATCCCCACGTTCATTGCCCTGGCGAAGTGTAAATTACGTTTGTTCTGAATAACATGGACGTTCAGCCATCGTCTCCTTACATAATCCTGACTGCCATCGCTTGAAGCATTGTCAACCATCACAAATTCAGCGGTCTGATAATTCATTTTCATCAACGATGAAAAACAATCTTCCACATGCGCGATTCCGTTATAGTTCAAAACAACAACCCCTACGAGAGGAGCTTCTCCATTGCGTTGCTTTTTCATACGTCCACTGTACTCTTAAACCACTGTTTCACTTTCTCATAGCGTTGATCCCATGTACAGCTATCGAGAACTTTCTTTCGCCCCTTTTCTCCCATCCTGCGGCTTAACTCATCGTTCTGCAGCAGGATACGAATATATTCACCGAGCATGTGATCGTCCCCGAACGGTACGAGGAATCCGTCTTCACCATCGGCAATGACCTCGGGAACGCCCCCGGCGTACGATCCAATGACTGGCTTCCCCGCCAGCCATGCCTCCAGATAAACAATCCCGTAGCTATCGCCCCTCGACGGCAGGACGAGAACATCGCACGCAGCGAATAAATCCAGCTTGTCCTCGCCTCCCACATTGCCCAGGAGGATACACCCTTCTTTCACCTGGCGCGGTTGGCGCCCAAGATATTCCTGGAACTCAATAGAGGGGTGCCCCGCCATCACCAGGCGGATTGTATCTCCCCTCCGCCTCAGTCTTCCCACTGCGTCGAGGGCGTGAAAGGCCCCCTTATCATATATCAGGGCGCCAACGTACGAGACGATCCGCTCATCAGCTCCGATATTATGCTTTTTCCGAAAGCGCTCCACGCTCCCTCCCGCGATATCATCCGGATTAACCCCCATGCCGAGTACCTCGACCTTTCCCGCCGCAACCCCCCTCTCCACCAGTGCTTTCTTCTCTGCCCGGGATTGCACGATAACCAGGGCGCTCGCCCTGAGCACTGCGAGTTGATCCGGCTCGGTATGCATTGCCAACTGCGAATCCCCGCGGGGAGTACCGACATGGACAAACGGTGTAATGCAAAAAGGCACGCCCAACAGCCGCGCCGAGAAGAAGGCCGGATACAGGAGCGAGTAAAAGGGGCTCGGGGCCGCGTGGATGAGGTCAAAATCCCGCGCGCGCACAAGAAGATCGCGCCACATTTCGGGGAGGATTGCAGAAGGGAAACGGAAGAGGAATCGCGCAGCCCTGGAGGGAAGGTGCCGCATAATCTTCCTCACAAAGCCTCCGGCCGGCAGATGCCGTACAGGATAGCGGTTCACCCGCACTCCATTAATAACCTCACTACCAGCGTCGATGCTTTTTCGATCGGGAAAAAAGAGGTAGTCGAGGTCCCATGCATTGGTTGTATACACGGTGACCTCGTTTCCATCCCTCACGAACCGCTCAGACATCTCTTTTACATAGTTGGGCGCGCCTCCTCTGTACGGCCAGTACTGTGTTATTACATTGAGAATGCGCATGGGAATAACCTGTCAGGAAGGTCCCCTGGACTATCTTTAGGGCTTGAGCCTGAAAAGCTTCCTGAGCTTGGCTTTCGCCTTGTTCTTGACGAGACGCTTCAGAGCGATGTTGTCCTCGGGCATTTCTTCGAATAAACGTCGTAGGTACTCGCGGTTCGACCGCAAAAGCAGCACCGGGCGCTTGCTCGCATCTTTGTCGGGGGCGCAAACCGGCTTTCTCGCCCAGTCCCTCAGAGGTTCCGTCGTTTTTGTATACGTGTAGTTGCTTCGGAAGAACGTGTACGCCCTCTGAGCGAGGGAGTCACGCTCGTCCCTGGATTTCCTGGAGAACTCGACAATCTCCTCGGCAAGAGTGCGGGCATCACCGATGTTGAAGGTCAATGCCAGATCATGATCCCTGAGCACGTAGCTCAGCTCGCACGCGAGGGAGGTAATGGCCGGGAGACGGTGCTGGATCATCTCGACTATTCGCGTCCTCGTGCCGTACACAGGCTCGTAATGATATTTATCCAGGCTTATTCCCAGGTCGCACTCGGAATAAGCCTGGACAGCCTCAGCGTAACTGCGCCAGCCCAGAAGCTTGAAACGGTCCCTGAATTTTGATCGAGCAGCCAGCCGCAAAAACCGGGGATACGTACGCTCATCGTAATTCTCTATCCCTCCCCCCAGGGAAACGAACTTTATCCTGTCGTTTTCAGAGAACGCCTTCTCAAGCGCCTGGAAAAGAGTATCGATATCAGTCCATACGTTGTATCCCCCGCACCACAGTATGGCAAAGTCGTCTTCATTAATGCAGCTGCCCCTCAGCAGCTTTTTAACGCTCGTGTGAACCACGGCATCATCCGAGATTGCAGGAGGTATGGCATATACGAATCGGTAGCCAAAGCTGTTCTTGTTCAATCTTCCCAGTACACTGAGGGCGCCTGTGAGGAAATGCTCCTGGAATCGACCGCACGTTGAAAAAACATCCCCTCTCTCAAGAGCCGGTTCATCCTCCTCCCAGATTTTTGGGGCCCACTGGTTATCATCGAAGACGTAGGACTTTGACTGTGCCTCGCACATGGAGCTTCCAAAATAATCGATCCACAATGGAGCCTTGATTTTCAGCTTAGCGGCTGTAATAGCTCCCACGCGCCCTACACCTATAACGCAGTCAGGCATGAATTCATCATGAACAGATTGTACCTTTCTATGGAACTTTCTTTCGTCACGATCAAGCTGGTAATGAACAAGGTGTTCTTTTCTCGATACGTGCGATCCCTCGCGGGGATCGTAGATATTTCTCCCGCAGACCACTATGTCATGCCCGTCCTGTATGAGCGGTTTAATAAACTGCTCCATGCGGTAGGAAGCGGCGACAAGCCGCCTCTCGGCAGCAAATTCAGGCAACGCACCGCCAATTGCTAAAACCTTCGACATGATATTTTCTTCCAGCTCATCGGGCAATATAGGCAGCTAATAATATCAACGCAGGATTCAGGGAATGATGAATCTGATCAAGAAGGGTCTTTTATTATAACCGGATGTATCTCAGCTATGTGCCGAAACATGCTTACTCTTTTACCGGCGCTTTTTCGTCTCTCTTCACTTCCGAAGAATAAAAAGGCCTCCCGTTCTGCCACACGAGATTTTCGAAATCCATGGCTATGTTCCCGGGAAAATGCTCGTTGATAAATGTACACGCATCCTCCAGATCGTCTCTGCTCAAAATCACTCCCTCTTTCCTCGCCTTAACCGCCATTGTACTTGCCTGCGAGGAATCCAGGATGTCATCCAAAAACTCTCCATGGTCACACGGGAAATAGCAGTCAGCATCAAATCGGTTTATTAAAAGCGTGTTAATTGCACGCGCGGAGCTTCTTGCTTTCTCCCGGAAGTCTCCCTGCAAGAAACATTCCTTGAAATAATCGTAATAGCGCTCCGGCTTGCAATACGTAATGTGGCCGTCCTCCTCGAGGATGGCGTTAAAATATTGCCTGATGCAGTGACTGACCCGTTTGTCTCCTGTCAACGTCAGGTGACTGGCCGGGGCAAGGCCCCTCACGGTGACTGGAAGGTCGTATCGCTCATGCCATTCTATGCTCCTGTGAATGAAGTCGTCCCACACGTCTTTCTTGCTTGTGATGCTCAGGGGATGTGTGCTTGGAAACACCACCTTGATATCCAATCGAATGTTGGGAACATTCCCGTTCTTCCAGATCTCCTGGACGCGCTCGATAAGTTTAGGGAGTCCCGGGTAGGTTTCCGCGGTGGCAACGGGAACGACCATTATGTAGAAGTTTTGTTCCGGCGGGGGCGTGTAGCGAACGATTTCCTGGAGAGTATCCAGCAACTTATCACCATCAACACCCCTGTAGATTTTGTTGAACTCCCCTACCCCGTCTATGCTTAAACAAACGCCGTTCACATAGGGTAAAATTTGATGAAACATTTTACTGAGTGTGCCGTTGGTATTAAATTCCAACTGCATGTGCTCCCCGAGCCCCTCCCTCAAACGTTTCAGGATATCGACAATAGTGGGGATCGTCAGCGGCTCACCCCCGTTTATACAGATATGTTTCGGTTTGACCTCCAGGAGTGTCCTGATTCGCGCCTCGAAATCGGGATGCCTGTAGTCCGGGCTATATGAATAATGGCAATATGTACACCGCAAATTACAGACCTTGGTTATGCACCAGGACATAACCCAGTGGAAATTGGGATACTTCCACTTCAAGACGCGCTGCTTCAAATTGACGCCTAACACACCCGTTTCTCCTCTTTGAAGGCTTACTTAATGATACAACAGTCCCAGTTATTATAACAAGCCCTTAATTGCGGAAACAACTGTGGATATATACTATAACTAGCGCTAACTCAATAAGATACTTAAGATGAGGCGCAGAGATCCCCTACTCATCAAAAATAAAGTGAGCAAAGACATCCTGGGTCCAAAGACGCCCAGTGCTTCCACGGAGGATTATCACTAGCCTTTTAAAAACAATTCTATTTTCTGTTTTTTAAAACCATCCATACGCAGTAAGAAGGGATTTCTCCCGCTTCAATCTTCTCTTTATCCTTGTCCCATATATAGCGAAGAATATTCATGTCCTCTTCCCTTGATATATCGATATTATCGGCAATTAATGCGTATATGGTGGGGAAGATTGTAGCTCCCCAGTAGGCGGAAAATAGAACCTCAAAGTTCTTTTTAATCAGGGGGACGATATCTTCGGATCTAACAGCCTCCGATGGATCTGTGCGCGCCACTTCGCTGGGGTCAGCTACTGCAAATTCCTTGGCATAATACTTAAAGCGACTGTAAGGGAGCCGGTGCAGCAGTTGCTTCCCTACCCTCTTCAAACGATTATCTGGAAGCCTTCGCCTATACCTGAGAGGCAGGGAATCGTAAACATCCTTTGCCACACGATACGTCTTTTCGTCCATTGCAAATCGATTCGGCCCGATGTATTCATCTAGGAGAATCAACCCTCCAGGCTGCAAAGCTCTTTTTATATTCTCAAAAAGGAACTCCAGGTTTTGGATATGGTGAAATACATAATGAGCGATGACAAGCTGATAAGCATTTTGCTCTGGAAATTCGAATTTATTCAGGTCTGCAAGGCGGTATCGGAAATGGCCCTGCGCAAGTTCATTCCCCTTTTTCCGTGCTTCCCCCAGGAGTTCTCCCGTAATATCGAAGCTGTCAAAATAATTACAAAAACCCATCTGATAAAGTTGCCTCTCGATCAACCCGTCGGCACAACCCAGGACGAGACCGCGGTCCAACGTCCGCGGGACATAGTTATCCTTAAACCATGACCATTTGTCAGAGCCCGGACAACCCGTGATCCTCTCACTCTCCCAAAAATGAATAAATGGCAACGCCCACCATACCTTAATGATGGATGGAGAAGCTCTTAACTGGGAGAACGTCCTTGTCCAATACGTGCTCGCCTCATTTATGGCGCTGTCTTCTTCCTTTTTCATAAAAGATTCATAATGCAATTAGGCACAATCGCTGGCTCCTTTTAAATCCAATTTTTTCAATAAAGGGAGAATGAAGTAGGGCTGCTATATCAGATATTAACCTGAGTTTTATGATCAATAAGTAATGAATGAAAAATACTTTGGGGTCCTATTCAGGGGAAAGATTAAAGTTATGGCCTACCATGCCAGTAAGAGCTAAATGAGCCTCTTCCTCATGATAATAAGATCCTGGCAATTATTTGCCCCTCTTTCAATATATTCAAGTATGTTGAAATAGCGAGAGAATTGCTCGATAGTATATTTCTTTGTCTGATAAACTCCTCGATAATAGCCTTCGGGGCAGACCTGTCCAAAATAGCTCTTTGAGAACTTATGTTTAGAGGGGCACTCCGCATGGGGTAGTATGGTTGTTGGACAACAACAATCAACTCGCCATAGGCGAGACAACCCACATACGGAGGCCCACT
>Ga0208771_1000125_pt1 | contig 48786 bp, 29 predicted proteins | sample AntAceMetag02UKX_FD_184775 | JGI IMG/M metagenome (GOLD analysis project Ga0208771, IMG submission 184775) | Saline lake microbial communities from Ace Lake, Antarctica - Antarctic Ace Lake Metagenome 02UKX (SPAdes) (version 2) | ecosystem: Environmental > Aquatic > Non-marine Saline and... | reverse complement strand
ATCCATGAGGATATTTAGTTTGACGAAAAAATTTCCCAATGAGGAAAGATATTCTCTCACAGACCAGATGCGACGTTCATCTCGTTCAGTTAGTTCAAATATTGCTGAAGCTTGGAGAAAAAGACGTTATATAAAATCTTTTATTTGTAAGTTAAATGATTCAGAAGCAGCGGAAACACTGGTTTGGTTAGAATATTCTGTTAAATGTGAATAAATGTAATTGCATTTATTGTGTTTATTTATTATATTTAAAAATGAAAATTCGCTATTATACAGATTCTGAAACTGGACTACCACACATTTATAAACATAGTATCACGGAGAGTGAAACTGAAGATATTTTAAGAAAACCTGGCGAAGAACGAATTGGAAAAGAAGGTTCAAGGATAGCTATTGGACAAACTCGAGCAGGACGATACTTAAGGGTAATTTATGTGCCTGATCCTGAAAGTGTATTTGTAATTACTGCTATTGAATTAACTGGCAAACCTTTATTTGCTTTTAAACGAAGACAACGAAAGAAAAAATGAAAAAAAATATTTTGCCAAAAGGATGGGATAACGAAAAAGTACGGCGAGTTATCTCTCATTATGAAAACCAGACTGATGAGGAGTCCCTGGCAGAGGATGAAGCAGCCTATAAGGAAAGAAATTATACGATGCTCGAAGTGCCAAATCAATTGATTCCTGAAATACGAAGGCTCATTTATAAATATCGAACGTCACAGCAACAAGGAATAGTGGCAGATCGAGAAGAGTAAAAAAAACCTAACTTTTTTCTGTAACGCAAATTGTTATGTCCAGATTAATATTCTACCATTGTGCTTCCCTAAAATATTGTCTTTAATATATAGATACTGGAGAAAAAATGCCCAAAGAAAATATTGACGCACTGTTAGAAAATCAAAACCTGAAAAACGAATTTGCCCGTCGCAATCTTGATTTGTCCCAGGTGTGGAATCCTACTCCTGATGATTTGGAATTGGAAAACAGGCAATTGTTAAATCTGCTGGATTGGGTGGAAAAATATGAAGAATGCCAGAGCCGGACTAAAATGGAAAAACAGGGCTATGATTTTCCGCCTATCAGTTTTTGTATAGATCCGAATAGCGATTGGCTGCGTTTTGAAAGATGGATGGCTGGGAAGAAAATCCGTGGGAAATTAGAGGAGCAATTGCCAGAAAAATATAAACCGAAGAAAGCTGATGAATTGACTGATGAAGAAATCTATGAAGAGTTACAGCTTCTCGCAGCCCATTTAAGAAAACGCCATTTTGAAGTTGATTATCTTGATAAAGGAATTCCACCCCGATTGGTTTATGCAGAATTGTTAGATACACTGGGAGACGAATTTGAACAAATATCTGGTGGTTTTTGGCATCTTGATGGATGCACAGGCACCTGTCCCGATTGTTTTCAACGACCGTGGTGTGAAGGCGGAGGAGATCTCTGCTGGGATGAAGATGAAAAAGCTGGATGCATGGTTTTCCCAGATTATTTAAAAAAGTATGTTTCACCGTCCCCTGTTTCACTGGAGATTTTGCGGAAGTGTGAAGAAGAAAATAAAATTGATTTTGATGATTTGGATGACGATCCTGTTTTTTAACATTGTTTGTGATTAAAAAATATTGATTCTAATGATAATATTTTTTTACTTGTATTATTAATAGAATTTTTCTAGTTTATAAACTGATTACAAAATAAAAATTCAATGGAGATTATAAAATGCCCACATTGACAATTGAACCAGATAAAATAAGTAATTTAGTAGATCAATTAGATATAAGAAATAAAACAAAAATAAAGGAATTTTGAATGGAAAAAATAGACAAACAACTCGAAAAAATAGTAGGAAAAGAATTCATAATAACACCTGATATACCAGAATATCATTCTTACACATTTGGGGATGCCACGATGTATCGTTCAAAACCTGATGTTGTGGTGTACCCCGGAACAGTTGAGGAGATTCAGGAAATCATTCGCCTGGCAAACAGAGAAAACATTCCAGTGGTAACAGGCGCTGGTTTGACAGGACTTTCCGGCGGCGCAGTTTGTTCGGGTGGAATTTTGATGAATGTGAGTCGGTTAAGGCAAATAAAAAACGTAGATGAAGTTTCTAAAACCGTAACTGTTGAACCAGGTATGAGTTGTGCGAAATTAAATGAGCATTTAGCAGAATACGGATTTATTATTCCAGTGGCGCCGGCTTCTCATGAGGTTTCAACAGTTGGCGCTAATATTGCCGAAGCGGGCGGCGGTACATGGGGCATGTCCAAAGGAACGTTCAAAAATTACCTATTGACAATGAAGGTGGTTGACGGACAGGGCAATGTTTTTAATACTGGCAGACCATTTCCCAAACAGAGTACAGGTCCGGATTTGACAGCGGTGTTTATTGGCTCGGAAGGAACTATGGGCGTAATTGTGGAGATGACGTTTCGCTGCGATTATTTGCCTGAAGAAATGTGGACTGTTCGCTGCCAGTTCAAAGACGAATCTGTCCTGCAAAAAATTCATGAAGCTCTTGCCCGGGAGAAAATAAATTTATATTCATTTGAATATATGGATGATAAAATGATGAAATGTATGGGCAAGGAAAATATGCTTCTGCTGCTTCAGACTGCTGGTTCAAAATATGATTCAAAAGCGGAAATGCAAAGACTGGTGAAAATGTTAAAAAAGTTAGAACCATTGGAATTAAAATACACAAATAATGTGAAAGAAGCTGATGAACTCTATACAGAACGAAGAAGCGCGCTGGGCGCATTGGCAAAAGCAGATACCAGCAAACCGGTAATTGTTCAGTTCGATCCTGTTTTGCCATTGAGTAAATTTACCAAAGGAATCAACAAAATGCGTGAACTGGCGGAGCGAGAAAATCTGGAGTTAATAATTTACGGGCATGCCGGCGATGGCAATTTGCATCCCAGCTTCATTGTAGAAGATGATGTAGAGCAAAAGCTAAAAGCGAAAAAAGTTATTCGTGAATTTGATGAGTGGATTGAAAAAGAGGGCGGGACTTTTGCCGGAGAGCATGCAGTTGGTTTTTTCCTTGGCAGGAGCCAGGAGAAAATCCGCCCGGAAATTGCAAATTATTTACGGACAATTAAAAAGGCGTTTGATCCCAACGGCATTCTGAATCCGGGTAAAATTGTGGATGCAAAAGAACCGTCTTTGGAGATTGAACCAGTGAAGGAAACATTCAAACACATTGCCTCAATTGTTTCGCTTTGTGCAAAATGCCATTTGTGCAAAAACGACAGTCCAAAATTTGCAGAGATGCCATTTGAACATAACACCATCCGGGGAAGAATAGCTTTGATTGATGCTGCCACGAGAGAAAAAGTGTCATTTAAAGAAATTCTGCCTTTTCTTGAAGAAATGAAACCCTGGACAACTAATATGAATTGCCCGACTTATATTAAGGATCGGATGGGGGAGTTAATTGATGAAAGCTTAATAGAAGCTGGAAAATGAGCATAACTTTATAAATTTTATAAAAAATGACAATATAATTTTAGGGTAAAACGATTATCAGTTTTTAATGGTTTTGCCCTATCCCGCCGCGGTGGGATGCCTTCCTATTTGAACCATAATTGGTATTCACTCGATATTTAATGGTAAATAATCTCACGTAAAGTCGCAGAGACGCAAAGTATTTTATTTTTAATATTTATTTTTCTTTGCGTTATCTTTGCGGCTTTGCGTGATAATTTTAATTGGCTAAAATTAAATTAAATTAAATTAAATAGATTTTTTATCCTAACTTATTGAGTGGATACCTTAATTAATTCTCATCTCTTTAATTTATAATAATTTCTTACCTTAGCAATCATCTGTGGTTCTGTCATTTTATCAGCAGCGTCAATAGCGGATACTTTTGAGGCGACTGCTTCATTTTTATTAATCTCAAAGTTGAGTTCTTTTTTTGCAGTACCAGGTCCAAATAAATAAATTTTGTCAGCGTCAGAAATTTGCTTAATGATTTTTTCATAAAATTTTTTGAGCTGCTGCTGCTGTTTTAATTGCGATTTATCTACCGAGACTCCTGCTTTGCTGTAAGGTGTTTTTGTCCTACCGCCTCCCGTAGATTTTATTGACGGCTCAACATCAGATTCAATGATTTCTGATACGATTTCACCATCCGGTTTTAAGGTTACAATAAAAGTTTTTGTGTGATCAATCCAGAGACCCACATAAGATTTCATGTCACTTCTCCTTGTTAAAATTATTCAAACGATTTCATTAAAAAGTAAAATGATAACAAAAAACACCCTTGTAAAATTCCTAATGCAGCATTTGTATAGCGATCATATTTTTTAGATTTTTGAAAATAGTTGTTCATGTTATCTAAAGATCCGTTTGTTAAATATTTATTATAATTTTGATCAGCCTTATCTTTAAAATATATCGAAGAAAATCCTGAAATTAATGAGAGACCAAACAAGCTGTAGGATAATTTCCGATAGTGGCTTTTCAAATTTTTGAATTCAAGCTTATGCAAATTATAATTTTTTTCTTCTTCATTTAAATGCACATTTGTAAAATTGTTTAACAGTTGATACGAAGTTATTTTATAATTCTGAAAACCTTCCTTTTTTAAAATTATTTCAGTGAAAGGGCTTTTTGGGTTCATTATTGAAAATGGTGTTTTTCCGATGAGTTCTTTGTTTAAATAAACTTCAGCATTATGAGGGGACGAACGGATATTTAAGATGCTCTGAAAAACCGGCGTTATTGTTACAGTATCAGCAGGCGAAATAGTGACCTGTGTCTGAAAATCACAATTGCCCCAGGTAAAACGTTTGGGATGCAAAAAAATAATTTTATGAATCCCCGGTTGTAAGTCGATAATATTGGTTAATGGGAGTTCAACTATTTCACTGTCAACGAAGAAAGTAATATTTTTTTGATAAGTATCTATTTTCAGAAATCCCGAAATTTGCTTTTGCTGTGGAAAAATTATTGAAGTCTTGGCAATATTAAAAATAACAATTAAAAATAATATTCTTAAATTGAAAAGGAACAAATTTAATCCTCCACTTTTGATTCAAAAACATAAAGGTCATCGTCCTCAGATGCTCCGATGAAATAATTTCCCCAGATCACTGGTTCGGTTCTAATTCGTCCTTTAGTTTCAAATTTCCATAATTCAACGCCAGTTTCCACGTCTAATGCATAGTAAAAATGATCAAGCGAGCCGATAAAAATTTTATTCCCACAGATTAAAGGACTGGTGCTAATGACACTATTTGCTTCGAATGTCCAGATTTGCTCACCTGAACTGCGGTCAAGACAATAAAGTTGTGAATCTGTTGAACCAAAAATAACGATCCAATCATTTACAGCAGCAGACTGAACAATCTGCCCTTTTGTTTTAAATTTCCACTCAAGTTTACCGGTTTGTAGATTTATGGCGTAAAAATTTTGATCACAGGAACCGGCATATACGATCCCATCTTTTATTGATGGAGTTGCCTGAACGCTGCCCGCTGTTTTATATTCCCATTTGATTTCTCCACTAACTTTATTTATAGCGTAAATAAATCCATTGTCACAGCCAAAAACTATGGTGTTTCCATCACTGGCAGGGGATGATCTTATCTGGTCGTCGGTTTCAAATTTCCAGATTTCCTCTCCACTGTTCAAATCGTAATAATCAATATGTTTATACAGAGCGGTTACAACGATACCTTTATCAAGAATTAAAGGTTCAGAAGCAACATCACCAGTGTTAAATTTCCATTCAGTTTTTCCCAGATTCAAATTGTACTTGAACAATGTATTATCGCCATAGCGACGGGCGAAAAATAGAACTGAATCCTGTACAATATTTGTGGCATGGTATCCAGTTTTAATGTGTCCTATTTTTTCACCAGTTTCAATATTATAAGCGTAAATTCTACCATCCATGGTATTAAAAAAAATGATACCGTCCTTAACAACCATGGTTTTTCCAATTGCGGCAGAAGCATTGTGATGCCATTTCAATTTTAAAGGAAGTGTAATAGCGCCAGGGTAACTATTTGTTCTTGCCAGATTACCCCCATACATTTCCCAGTTTGGCGCTGAATTTAATGTAAACCTTTCTTGCTGAAGAGTAATTTTAGCGCAACCTGTCAATATTAAAATAAAAATAATTGATAACTTTAGTTGTTGCAAAGAATTCAATCTCCCTGATTAGAGTTAGTGATGCGGTTTTATATTCAATATTATGCTCGTTAATGTTCACTCTTGCAAAGCGCATGGGGCATAGCACAAAAAGTACGTATTTTCGCAAAGTAGCAGTTGCAGTAAGATAATGGACGTGTGATTATTACTGCTGCTTGCAGCGGTATGTTGGATATAATAAATGTTACTGAAAATTTTCATTTGTGATTATTACATTTTAACCCTTAATGAGTATATACATTATCAAGTTTGCTATTCACCAATCACCAATTCACTAATCACTTATTTACTACTCACCAATAACCACCTAAAAATCCCATCCAAAAAAGAACTGTTGGAACATGCCGGATCTAACTTTAAATTTGTCCGGATTGAATAGATCATTGGCGTCGGTCAGAGTGAATTTTTTTCCAAAATCGTAACGCAGGACTAAAAACCCGCCAAGGCGAAACCGGATTCCAAATCCAGCGCTTCCCAATACAGAATTCAATTTGTCATCCCAGGCATTGCCAAGGTCAATAAACGATGCCCCGCGGATGGCGCTGAAACCCATGCCGCCAAAAGGAAAGCTAATGATAAACCGATCAATGAATGGGAAACGCAGTTCATTGTTAATAAGAAATATGTTTTTACCCCAGAGCGACCATCGTTTGTAACCGCGCAGATCCCAACTGCCGCCCATGTAAAATCTTAGCGCTTCTTTTCCATGGTTATAACGCGTCATTGCCCGCAAAGCGAAAGTCGTTCTCCGAGATAATCTGAAGTATTTTCTCGCATCAAAGATGATGGTGTAAAAATTGACATTAGAATGTCTGATGTCGGTTGTATTACCAATCGTTAAATTTATTCTTTCACCATCCATTGGTCCTGTCGGTCCCCAAAGGGAATTATCTTTTACAAAACCGAAAAAGTTGGAAAGTAATAGCGCATTTCTGCCGGTATCACGACCAAACCATTCTTTGTAAGAGTGGCGAAAATTTACGCTTCCTTCAATTCTTTTAAAAACTGAAAGTGGATAGCTCACAGAGCCAAATCCACCGTAGCGCCGTTCATAAAAGAAACCTTCATACCAATTGAAATAGCGTCCGGCAAAATGGTACAGTCCCAGTGCGTAATTTGTTCGGTGAGAAAGATCAAGCCGCGATATAGCAACATTGAAACTTTCTAGAAATTCATCTTTGGTTTGTGCATTGTTGAAGACAAGAAAATGGTACTGATAATTACCCAGCATGTCACTCATTGCTACCTGTGCGCCACCGGAAGTCCCGTACATTGGGTCCTGCATAATAGCGCTCTGGGCAACATCAAGATTAAATTTTGGTTTATAGCGAACTGTAGAGATAACAGATTTGCCGACAATTTTAGGCATTTTCCAGAATGAAGTTTTAATCCCCATTGAATCCCGTTGTACGACTTTTGCCGAATCGTATCTATCAGCAATATTCTCTAATACTTGAATTTGGAAGGAGAACTTTTCAAAAGCAGTAAAAATAATTTGATTATCATCGGTCCATTCTGGGTCGTAAGCCCCGGTAGTAAAATTGGTAATTTTTTTCGCCTGAGTTCGGAAATTCATTAATGAAAACGAAGCTGAAGCATTTACTGCATTGTTTGACGATACGCTTTCTGCCAAATATGGAGAATAAAATTTTGCCGGATTTCCAACCAGCCAGATGTTAAAAGCACCGTCCCGATCTGATGTGAAAGCTAAATATTTATTATCTGCTGAGACAGCAGGAGTAAAATCATTGTGGTCTCCATAAGTGATGTAACTGATTTCACCGCTGTTCAACTCATAAGCAAAAATGTTATAATAAGCAGTATTATTTATGTTGCTTCTATCAGAACTAAAATAAACAAATTTTCCTTCCTTATCCCATACTGGATCCCGGTCATCATAAAAATCGTTGGTAAGCCTTTCTTTTTTGCCGTTGACAATGTCCAGTTGATAAATATCGCTTTTCCCCGCAAAATCTATTCCAGTAAAGGCGAGCCTTTTTTTGTCCGGAGACCATGATGGTGAGAACAGCGTGATAATGTCTTTAAATTTATAACTATTAATTTGTTTCTTATTTTTAATATCAAAAATATAGATAACATCGCTATCTCCGCTTTTAGAAACAAATGCCAGTATTCCATCTTTGTTGACATCAATTTTACTGCTGAGAATGTGGAACGATTCAAAATCAGCCGTGCGTTCCCCCTTAATTATTACATCGACGTCCTTTTCTTTTTTAACAAATCCTTCCGGTACCGGCATTTGATAAATATTAGAATAACCAGAGCGATTGGAAACGAATGAAATATATTGATTTCCATTTTTTCTAAAAAAGGCAGGTTTTGTATTGATGCCGTTTAATGTAATCTTACGAGAGACCATTTCCGGAAAATCGTTTTCTGCCAATAGCGGAAAATGCTTCTTTTTTAAATAATACAGCCATTCCCGATCAAATTCCTTGTAAGTTAAACCTATGGTTAATTTCATCACATTGGAGAAATTTTCTTCTTTCCAGGTATTCTCAATTAACTGAACAATTTTTTCTTCTCCATAAGTTTTCGCAATATAATCTAAAATACCCTGCCCCTCTTTGTACATTAAAAAGCTGCCGTATATTTGATACATTTGCTGCAATGGGACCAGGTATCCATTAAGAACAGCATCTTTGATAAACATATCCGCTTTATTATCCCAGCCGGCTGACCAATATTCAGCAAGCCCTTCAACATACCATAAAGGCAGTGCTGGAAAATGTGTTTTGCGATGATCTTTTAAAATACGGTAATGATAACTTTGAGTAAATACATGGATCAACTCGTGCCGCATGATTCGTTTGAAATCAAAAACCGAGCCCATGGAAGGAACTACTACTCTCCCTTTGATAAATTCAAAAAAGCCCCCAACTCCTTCAGGAAGAATGTAAGGAATTGTATTTGTTTGTTGAAAATGAGTTTGATTGGAATAAAAGATTAATGGGATACGTCTGTTAACGTTGTGATTAAATTTATCTTCCAGAAATGTGTATGTTTCTTCTGCTGAAGCAGCGCCAATCTCTGCCAGTTCCCGCATTTCGGGATAGAAATAAATATCAAAATGCTCGGTTTTTAATATATACCAGGTGAAGTTATTATATTGGACTTTATTTCTTCCAAAATAGTACTGGGCTTGACTTTTGCCAAAATATAGCAGAATTATAAATACAATAAAAAAAATTCTATTTAAATTTTTGAACACGTTTTTTTATTCCTTACAGCAGCAGATTTGGTTTTGAAGAAGGTTTAATGATTAAATAATTAGATAGACAGGTTTTCGGGATAAATAGCCATGTGCATTATTGATTGATTTAATGACATTTTTCCCCAGTTTATCCTATCAAAATTGCTTCACAAGATTTTCCCTGATTTTATGGATTGTTTCACTTGGCAAGCCAGTCATAGTTTTGAATTGAGTGAAGTAATTATTATACGCCAGAAGAATCATAATGTTTAATTTATACTAATTTTTTTTATAAATCAAGTTAAATTTTAAAAAAATACAAATTAATTATTGCTTGACATAATACAGAATTATTTTTATATTCACAATGTAAAGGAGATAAATAAAATAACAAAATCAGAACTGATCAATCCACGAAACACGCGAACTAAACTAAAGTATTTTTTTTTAGACAAACTTAACAGAATTTTCTTAAAATTGTTTTGTGTCTTTTGTTGTATTTCGTGGGTGATTCTTTTATTTGAATAGTTAACAAAATTTGTTTTGTAGGAACAAAAATCATACCAATATTTTATTGGCGATTTAATTAATTGGAGCCTCAATGTTAAAAAAAATTTTATTTATTTTATTTGTTATTCCAGAACTATTTATAACATTAACTTTTGCCCAAACTATAAATAGTAACAAATTACATGAGAATAACGCTTCTGGTGAACCCATTTTAAAGGATTCGGTCGTTACGATTAGCGGTGAAGTGACCGTTACGAATCAATTTGGCATAACAGCGTATATCCAGGATTTCAGTGGGGGTGTTGCAGTTTATGATGAAAATTTTGCTAAAGCAGTTAATATTGGTGATGAAGTTACTATCTCTGCTACTGTTGATCAATTCAATGGCTTGACAGAATTAAAAGATGTTACTATTTTAGATCACTTCCCCAGAACTCCTACCATTGAACCACAATTAATAACCTGTTTTAATATTCGAATTGAGGGGAATTACGGTATTGAAAATTTAGAAGGAGAATTGATTAGAATAAATAACGTTAATGTGAACACGGATAATTGGAATGTATCCGGATCAGGCACAAATTATACGCTGACTGATGCTGCCGGCACATGCGAAATTCGCATTGATCAAGATACAGATATTGCAAATACTGTGGCGCCAGATACGAGTAAATTTGACGTAATCGGTGTGTTATCTCAATATGATCAAGATGCTCCTTTTACTGATGGTTATCAATTGATGCCGCGTTTTAATGAAGATGTTATTTGGCTGACAGGTCCCAGACTGATCACAAAACCAGAAGAAAAAAATATTACACCTAATTCAATGACTATCGCCTGGGAGACTGCGACGGAGGCAAGTTCGATAGTAATGTATGGAGAAACAGATGATTATGAGATTAATACAATACAAATAAATGAAACAGTAACGAATCATGAAGTGCAGTTGTCAGGATTGATGCCAGCGACAGTTTATCACATAAAAGCTGGCTCCGGAGATAGCAGCGGTACAAATTATTCTTCCGATCTTGTGGTGATTACTGCGTCCGATCCTTCATCTACTGGCGAAATTAATGTTTATTTTAACAGGTCAGTTGAGCACGCTCTTGCTTTATCGGGAAATGAAGCAAACGGTGGGCAGAATTTAGCCCAGAAATTTATCGACAGGGTGAACGCTGCTAATTATTCCATTGATGTTTGTTGGTATTCCTGGGATATTGAAAGTGTTACTGATGCACTTATTGAAGCTTATAATCGGAGGTTAAGAATTAGATTTATTTATGACGCACATGAAGAAACTAATTATCAATATCAAGTAACTCGATTAAAACAAGCAGGAATTAATCTAATTGATGACGCTTTTGGTAATAATGATGCACGAAAAAAAATTCAACACAACAAATTTGCAATTTTCGATGCAAGAGATGAAACAAGCATAACCGATGACTGGGTCTGGACCGGCTCGCTAAATATGACTAATTATACAAATTATGGAATAAATGCTGCACAAAATGTGATTGAAATTCAGGATCAATCTTTGGCTAAAGCATACACGCTTAAATTTAATGAAATGTGGGGTTCGGCGGATAATTCTCCGAATGCTGCCCTATCTCTATTTGGGTTCAATAAAACAGATAATACCCCCCATAAGTTTATCATTAACAATAAACCGGTTGAATTGTACTTCTGTCCCTCTGACCATGCGACATCAAAAATAATTGATGCGGTACGCTCGGCTAATAAAGAGATTTATTTTTGTATTTTCGCGTTTACAAGAATTGACCTGGAACAGGCAATGCACGAACGATTTACAACCCCTGGCGGTTTTCAAATCAGAGGTGTATTTGATAATGATCGGGATTCATTATATAACCGCTGGTATCCTTTGCACGGAAGTAGCGATTTTGCCTGGAATCCGCCAGCAGACGTGTGGATAGAAAAAGAGAGCGGCATATTACATCATAAATATATGATCATTGATGCTCACCATTCAACTTCAGATCCGATTGTGATAACTGGTTCACAAAATTGGTCAACAAGCGCAGAAACGAAAAATGATGAGAATACACTCATTATACATGACGCTGCAATTGCAAACCAGTATCTTCAAGAGTTCGCAAACCGGTATCATGCTGCTGGCGGCTCCAGCGCCCTGACGGATGTTGATGAGAAAAATTTTTCAACAACGCCTAATTCTTTCAGCCTGAAACAAAATTACCCCAACCCGTTTAATAACAGAACAACAATTGAAATATTTGTGCCAATCAATTCTTATGTTAGTTTGACAATTTATAATTTAACAGGACAGCAGGTGCGCATTTTTAATCTCGGCTATTGTCTGCCGGGACAATTTAAAATAAATTGGGACGGATCAGATAATATTGGTCAGATTGTTGCTGGTGGTATTTATTTTTGCCGATTGAATATTGTTAAATCGGAACAAGCTTTTCAAATTAGGAAGATGATTTATTTGCCCTGATGGAGTGATGAGATAATCAAGAATTTAAAAAATCGAACCACTAATTACACGAATTACACTAATTGAGATTAATTATAATGACAATATTCAAATGACAATGTTGTTGTTTAAATTGAAAAATAAATGTTTTTAATTAGTGTCTGTCTTAAAACACTTAAATTTTAATGTTACCAGTCATTGCGAGGAGCGAAGCGACGAAGCAATCTCTTGAATTATAGCTACTTATTGTTGGGATTGCTTCAGCAAAAAACGCCTCGCAATGACAGAAAAATCATAAATTATGTAGTTTTCGTTCAAGCATTAATTAGTGGTAATTCGTGAAATTAGTGGTTAAATTTTTTTTCGTAGGATTAAGTGAATTTCCAGGAGCTATTAAAATGAAAAAAAAAATAATTCTACTATTCAATATTCTGTTAATTTTATTGTTAATTAATACTGCTCCCGCTGCGGTAATTGAGCAGGTTATCCGGTTTGATCAAGCTGATTTTCAGTTTTCAAAAATCGAGCAGTACGATATTATCACGATGAAAAACCTTGAGCTTCAATTTGAAATCGGAAAACCCCAGCTTCCATTTAAACTGATACATTTAGCCATTCCCAATGGCAAAAAGGTAGCTGGAGTAGAAATTATCAATAAGAACCAGGAAACGTTGTCAAAAGAATTTTTAATTTTTCCTTGTCAACCCCCGCAAACATTATCGTCCATTGAAGATAATAGTGAAATTAAATTAATTAAACCTGACTTGACAGTTTATCAATCGGATAGCCCTTATCCGAAACAGGTTGTATCTTATTTAAATACTGGCGAAATTCAAGATAAACAGGTTGCCAGTTTTGCTGTTTACCCTGTTCAATATTTGCCGAAACAGAAAAAAATACTATTCCATTCTGAAATTCAATTTCGCGTTTTGCTTGAAAATCAGGAATACATTCCACAGTTTGAAGCTGCTCCCGCCGATGATGGCTATTTAAAACTGATCGACAATCCAGCTTCATTTCAAAAAATTACCGCTGCACCCACCGATGAGCAGTATCCCTACATCATAATTACAAGTAAAACGATGAAGGCGCATTTTCAACCACTGGCTGATTGGAAAACACAAAAGGGAGTCAGGGCAAAAATTGTTGATTTAAGCTGGATTAAAATCAATTTTACTGGTAGAGATGACGCTGAAAAGATTCGCTCTTTTATTCAATATGCCTATCAAAATTGGGGAACGAAATGGATACTTTTAGGCGGCGATACTAACATAGTGCCTCAGCGGACAGCCTTTGCCATGGATTGTGAATATGGTAATAATAAAAAAGAAAATCACATTCCCTGCGATCTTTATTTTGCTGATCTCGATGGAGATTGGGATGCCAACGGTAATAACATATTCGGAGAAATCGCTGATGACATAGATTTGTTCCCTGAAGTTTATGTGGGCAGAGCATCTCTCGATTCCCCTGACGAAGTGGACGCCTGGGTTAATAAAATATTGACTTATGAAAAAAATCCGCCTACCGATTATCAAAAAAATATTCTGTTTGCCTGTCAATTATTGTGGTCAGTTCCCTATACTGATACTGGCATTGGCAAAAATATGATCGAGGAATTAAATTTCTTGCCAAATTTTTATAATATTACAAAATTGTATGAGTCGAGCGGGAACCTGACAAAAGCTGGTGTCATTCAAAAGATTAACCAGGGACAAAATATAATTAATCACGACGGTCATGCCTGGTGGTCGTTAATGAGTGTAGGGGACGGCACCATTGGTGTTTCTGATATGTATTCGCTCAATAATGGAGCGCGCACTGGTACCATTTTCTCTATTGGCTGCTGGCCTGCAGCGATTGATTATGATTGTGTGGCTGAAGCTTTTATCGCTAATGCGAACGGCGGTGGAGTTGCTTTCATCGGAAATTCAAGATATGGCTGGGGTTCGCCAGGCAATCCTGGATTTGGCTATTCTGATCGTTACGACGATAAATTTTTTCACTTTTTATTCAAAGAAAAATGTTATTCAGTAGGAAAAGCTTTGGCGCTTGCTAAAGCATATTATGCGCCGTTTTCACGACAGGAAAATGTTTACCGCTGGTGCATGTATGAAATAAATCTGTTGGGTGATCCGGAAATGCCTGTTTGGACTGATATTCCCCAAAACCTATCAGTAGAATATCCATCTGAAATAAACGTTGGCAATAGTTTAGTAACGATAACTGCAACCAACGAAGGTTTACCATTGAACAATTCCAGGATTTGTCTTATTCAGGGAGAAACCATCTATCAAACAGCAATAACAAGTAATGAGGGTCAGGCACAATTTAGTGTAACTACGGAGGACGCGGTTAACAATATTCAGTTAACAGTTACCGCTCCCAATTACCTGTCATACCAGGGTTCGATTGCAGTCCAGACGACTGAGGCTTATCTTGCCTGCTGCGAGGTAATATTGAATGATAATATGGCTAACGCAGATGGAATTTTAAACCCGGGCGAGACTGCGTACTTAAACCTGAAAATTAAAAATTATGGCGCTGCTTCTGCAGAAAGCGCGTTAATTTCCCTGAAATCAGATTCTTCAAAATTAAAGGTGTTAACAGGGGAGTTTGCCTTTGATTATATTAGTAGTTTAGACAGCGTAAAAATTGAAAATGCGTTTCAGATAGCAGCGGATACGACTTGCTCTAATGGAGATGTTTTTTATCCCCAATTAACAATTTCTGCTTACCAGGGAGTCTGGAATGAAAAAATAGCTGTTTCAATCGGAACGCCGGTTATAAAATTTTATAATTTAACAATAAAGGATGATAACGAAAATCAAATCATCGAAGCCGGCGAAAATATACAAATATCCCTATTCCTGAAAAACCAGGGATTGGCGCCGGCAGAAAATATTCAGGCGCAGATATTCAGCAATGATTTATATTTAACCTTGCCGCAACAGGTTCTTAATTTTGGAAATTTACTACCTGCTGAAACAGCTGTAGATTCTTTCTCAATTACTGTGTCTGAAACGTGTCCTGTTCTGCATTTTCCAGCGCTTGTTGTAAGGGGAACTTACGGGGCAGTTGATTCTTTTAAGACAGAATGCAGCATTTCGATTGGCAACCTGGGCTTTTACGATGATCTGGAATCTTCTGCTTACCAGTGGAAATTACAGGATAAATATACAAACAGCTGGCACAAATCACGTATCAGGAAACACTCAGGATCTATTAGCTGGTATTGCGGTCAGGAAGCTGATACGACTTATTTAAACGATAACAACTCGATCCTGTTAAGCCCATTATTTAACCTGGGGCAGGATGCTGAAATTACGTTCTGGTTATGGTATGATGTTGCTATTTACTCCAAAAACGGTTATGAAGGAGACGGAGTTCACGTAGAATTTTTCGATGGAAATGTATGGCAGGAATTAGATTTTATTGGCACCGGAGGCGCTTTGCCGCCTATTTTAATGGGAAACGATTGGCTGGAATATAAGTATAATTTTTCCTGTGTCCCGGCGAATAATGCTAGGCTAAAGTTTAAATTTGTGAGCGATCCCTTTTCGGATAAATATCCGGATAAACATGAAGGAATTTATATCGATGATATTAAAGTAACCTGTAGTATGGCTTCATCAGTAAAACAGACCGAACCAATTAGTGTTCCCAAAGATTTTGAATTAAGCCAGAATTATCCCAATCCTTTTAACAGTACGACGGTTATCAAATATAAAATTTCAGAATCCGTTAAAAATTCACCGGTGCTGATTCAAATTTATAATTTACTAGGGCAGAAAGTTAAAACGCTGGTGAATGACCAGAAGCCGCCGGGCAATTACCAGGTTCTCTGGAATGGTACAAATGACAACGAGCAGATGGTTTCTTCGGGGATTTATTTATGTTTTATGAAGGTTAAAAATCAATTTAATGATGTTAAAAAAGTGATTTTGTTGGAATAAATTTAGCGATGTGAATGTGCATAATTTCACTGCCAGATAGAACACGGATGATCCGCCAAAATAAGGCGGACGTTTCGCACTGATAACACACCTGCCTGGCGGCAGACAGGGATTTACACTGATTTAATATTTTTGCTTTAACTATCCGAATATGTGTCGAATGCTTAAAGCTAATGTTCTACAAAATTTTAGGCACTTTAAACTTTTAACCTGCAACTTGCAACTTTGAACTTGAAAAATAGGAGAAAAATAAATGCCAGCAGGAACAATGAAAGCACTTGTAAAAAAATATAAAAAAACTGGACTCTGGTTGGAAGAAGTTCCTATTCCTGAAATCGGAATCAATGATGTGTTGATAAAAATTCATAAAACAGCCATTTGTGGTACTGATGTGCATATTTGGAACTGGGATGAGTGGGCACAAAAGACAATTCCAGTACCGATGACTGTGGGTCATGAATATGTGGGGACAATCGCTGAAATTGGCAGTAATGTACAGGGTTATAAAATTGGCGACCTTGTTTCAGGCGAAGGACATATTGTTTGTGGAAAATGCAGGAACTGTCTCGCGGGAAGGCGACATCTTTGTAAGGATACAAAAGGGGTTGGCGTCAATAGACCGGGTGCATTTGCAGAATATTTGTCATTGCCAGCAAAAAATGTTTGGCTGGCTGATCCCAATATTCCGAAAGAAATTTTTAGTATTTTCGATCCCTTCGGTAACGCGACACACACAGCCCTGTCTTTTAAATTATTAGGCGAAGATGTCTTAATTACCGGCGCTGGTCCCATTGGATTAATGGCGGCTGCCATCGCGAAACATGCGGGTGCGCGCTATGTTGTTGTTACAGACATGAATTCGTATCGTCTAAAACTTGCTGAAAAAATGGGAGCGACTGTTGCCTTGAATATTAAGGAAAAAACTCTTGCCGATGTTCAGAAAGAACTGGGAATGAAAGAGGGCTTTGATATCGGGCTGGAGATGTCCGGAAGCGGCGCCGCTTTCAAAGACATGATCGCCAATATGTGTCATGGAGGGAAAATTGCATTGCTGGGAATCCCGACAGCCGATTTGGCAATAGACTGGAACATAGTGATTTTTAACATGCTCATGATAAAAGGTATTTATGGACGTGAGATGTTCGAAACATGGTATATGATGCAGTCGATGCTTCAGACCGGACTTGATATTAGTCCCGTTATAACCCATCGATTTCATTACACAGAGTTTGAAAAAGGTTTTGAAGCGATGCTTTCCGGTAATTCTGGGAAAGTGATTTTGAATTGGATTGATGGTTAAAATGATAAATTTTGATGAGTAAGTTTAGATTTGGGATATAACCTGATTCTTGTGGATAATTGATAATCAAAATTACAAATAATAAAAAACAAATTTTAAATAAATCACAATGAACAATTTTCAAAATTCCAACCTGATACATGATTTTGAAGAATCATTGCTTTAATTTGCTAATGCTGTTCAGCTTTTAATTAAAAACATTATCGAAGACATTCATAAACGTTGAATAAAAGCTATTAGAATTTGGAATTTGAGATTTATTTGTAATTTGATATTTGGATTTTGGGATTATAAACCACAACAAAGGAGATAATTGCTACCCAGTTATAAGTGCAAAAAACTCAAGGGCATGAAAAAGTGATTTACGGCATTGGTACAGATATTATAGAAGTAAAACGCATAAAAAAAGCCGTTGTTAGATTTGGCAACAGATTTATTAGGAGAATATTTACGGAGCATGAAATAAGATATTGTGAAAACAAGGCGAACTCATTTCAACACTTTGCTGTAAGGTTTGCAGCTAAGGAGGCACTGCTAAAAGCAATAGGAATAGGTTTGCGGGACGGTATTCTTTGGCGTCAAATTGAGATCAGGAATGATGATTTAGGTAAACCACAAATGTTTTGTTCTGGTATATGCAAAAAAAAATTAAATGAACTTCACGTTAAAAGTCTTCACGTTTCATTGTCACATATTGAAAAATATGGGGTAGCAACTATAATTTTGGAAAACTGAAATATAAAAAAAACTGATCTGTATCAGTATAAACGATTAGAGTATCCGATCACAGGATTTTGATCAAATAGAGAATTTAATATATTTTCTTCATCTTGTGATCGGATACCGAATATATTTTTTAATTTAATATAATTTAAAGAGAAAGGTTGAAAATATGTACGGAAAAATCAAGGAAGATTTTCAAAAAGAATTACAGAAAATTCAATCTGACGGCTTTTTTAAAGATGAACGAATTATTGCCAGCGCCCAGGGAGTTGAAATCTCTTTAGCTGGCGGAGAAAAGATTTTAAATTTTTGCGCTAATAATTATCTTGGGCTGTCAAATAATAAAAAAATGTTGGATCGTGCAATGAATGTCTTGGATGAGCGCGGTTATGGAATGAGTTCAGTGAGATTTATTTGCGGCACCCAGGACATTCACTGTGAATTGGAAAACAAAATTTCTGAATTTTTGGGAACGGAAGATACAATTTTATACAGTTCCTGTTTTGATGCCAATGGCGGTTTATTTGAATGTCTCTTTAAGACGCAAGACGCTATTATTAGCGATGCTTTAAATCATGCTTCGATAATAGATGGAATACGGCTATGTAAAGCAATGCGTTTCCGTTACAACCATGGTGATATGGAAAGTTTGGAGGAGAAGCTCAATGAAGCTGATTCTCAACATGTACGTTACAAGATCATTGTTACTGACGGTGTTTTTTCAATGGATGGTGAGATGGCTAAATTAGATCTAATTTGTGATTTATCTGATAAATACGATGCGCTGGTAATGGTGGACGACAGTCATGCTACCGGATTTATTGGTAAAACCGGGCGTGGTACTGTTGAACATTTTGGAGTTACGGACAGGGTTGATTTAATTACTACAACTTTTGGCAAAGCATTGGGCGGCGCATCTGGCGGTTGTACCAGCGGCAGAAAAGAGCTTATTGAAATGTTACGCCAGCGAAGTCGTCCCTATCTTTTCTCAAATGCACTGGCGCCGATGATAGTCGGAGCTACGCTTGGTATTTTAGATGAATTATCGAACACTACTGAATTGCGGGATAAACTGGAAGTAAATACGCGTTATTTCAGAGAAAAAATGACAGCGGCTGGTTTTGCCATAAAATCTGGTATTACACCGATAGTACCTATCATGCTGTACGATGCAAAATTGGCGCAAGATATGTCAAAAGACCTTTTGTCTCAAGGAATTTATGTGATCGGATTTAGTTATCCAGTCGTTCCCAAAGGTAAGGCGCGAATTCGTGTCCAGCTTTCAGCGGCTCATGAAAAAGAACATCTGGATAGGGCGATTGAGGCGTTTATAAATTCTGGTAAGAAATTTGGAATTCTAAAATAGGAGGATTAAATGTCAGGCGAGATGAAGATATTTTCAGGAAGCACTAACCCGGAACTGGCAAAAAAAATATGCGCTCATCTCAGTATGCCATTAAGCAAATCAAAGTCATTTCAATTTTCTGAAGGGAATACTTATGTCCAGCTTCTGGAAAATGTAAGACGTAAAGAAGTGTTTTTTATTCAATCGGGATGTGTTCCGGTCAACGATTTAATAATGGAAACGCTTTTTTATATTGATGCTTTCAAAAGATCCAGCGCTTCGACTATTACTTTGATACTGCCTTTTTTCCCCTACACAAAAGGAGATAAAAAGGATGAACCCCGTGTTTCCATAAGAGCGAAAGTCATTTCTGAAATTATTGAGGCAACAGGCGCGGACAGGCTGTTAACCCTTGATTTACAACCACCTCAAATTCAGGGTTTTTTTAATATCCCTGTTGATAATCTGTATGCGATGCCTGTTTTTTGTGAATATTTAGAGAACCTCAATATTTCAAACCTTATGATTGTCGCACCAGATTTCGGCGCTGCGAAGATGGCAGGTAATTTTGCTTATGCACTGAAAGCTGATTTAGCGCTTGGCAGTAAAAAGAGACACGGACATGTTGAATCTGCTGAAATCACTGATGTGATTGGCGACGTTAAAGACAAGAATGTTATTATTGTTGATGACATGATCATAAGCGGTGGTACTATCCTGGAGATTAGCAAAGAGTTGAAATCAAGAGGAGCGTTAAAAATTTATGCCTGTGTAACACATGCTTTATTGACAGATGAATTCGTACAAAGAATAAACGACAGTTCTATTGATGAACTTATCATCACGGATACTTTTCCGATGAAAGAAGCTCATCAACATCCTAAAATTAAACGGCTATCAATTGCTCAATTGCTCAGTTATGCTATCTCGTCTATTTATAACGGAGATCCTCTAAGCAAACTTTTTTCTGGAGTAAATTGGATCAATAATAGCTAATAAAATTGAGGAAAAAAATGTCAAAAAAATATTTATCCGCGAAATCTGCTCATTTTGGTTTCAGATTGGGGATGCTATTTCTGCTTTTAATTTTAACAGATAATTTAATTGGAAGCACCCGACAGTTAGTCACTTATTCGGTGGAAATGGACGAGAAGAAATGGGATTCATTTTATATCAGCATTACAATTGAAAACAATAAAAATGATCAATTGCTCTGTATGATGCCTAAACATGCGCCCGGAATATATTCGGAAGAAAAATATTATGAGGACATTTCCGATTTAAAAGTTGTAGGCAATGTTGTTCAGAATATAGAAGCAAGACGAATAAGCAATAATTCCTGGCTTATTAATGCAGCTAAAAATAATTTGATAATAATTTCATATAAGATTAAGCGCAAAACAGATAGTATATTAGGGGAATGTATTGGAAGAGATTTTGCCTGGATCAATAGCGCTACAATGTTCATGTATATTCGCGAATTAGAAAATGTACCGATAAATTTAGTTGTCAGTGTTCCGTACGGTTGGAAATTGGCGACTGGATTAGCGGCTGCGATACAAGATTTTGAGTACAGCGCTATAAATTATGATCAACTGATTCAACTACCGATTTATGTAGGGAATTTTGAGGAGATATTTTTTAGGATTAGGAACGGTAATGGTTTTGTGTTAATTGATGGACCAGATAATTTTAATGCAGGCAAACTCCCCACAATAGCAAAACAGGTTGCAGCTTATCAGACTTATTTATTAATGTCAAAACCTCTTGAAAAATACCTTTTTATTTTTAAGATTTTTCCTGATCAAAAAGAGATAACATCTCTTGCTTTTCAGAATTCATCGATTTATTATTTGCCGGCTAATTCGGTAAAGAATGATTTAAATAATGTGGGGAAAGTAATAGCAAGCAATTTTTTTAAGCGCTGGTTCAGCCCGCAATTTTTGATGAATTCCTATAAAGGAAGCAATTTGAATTTTACACAAAGAACAACATTACTCTGGTTCTTTAACGGTATATGTGATTATTACAGTTGTGTGAGTATGATTCGAGGCGGGTTCTGGAGTCAGGAAGATATTATTAATCATTATATGCAGTTGATAAATAAATTACGCAGACATCCAAACTATTTGATTCCTTCAGTAGCTGAATTAAGTTGCAATATTTTTGAGAAAGATTATAAAGAAACGAATCAAATATTACAAATGAAAGGTGAGTTGCTTTGCTTATTAATGGATTTGAAAATCCGCGACATGACTAATAATTATAAAAATTTTGATGATATTGTGCGGTTTATCAATAATTGGTTCCAAAATAAGCACATAACTTTTTCAGATGAAGATTTATTGACTACTATAAATTCTGTTTCCTCGGTAGATTTGACGACATTTTTTGATTTATATGTGAACGGAAATATTGAACTGCCATTTGATGAATGCTTTCAAGCGGTTGGAATTATGGTTGATTCTAAAATTGACAGCATTCCTGATCTTGGAAAAATTTCGCTTGATGAGACGAACAAAGTTGTTCAATTAGCCAGGAATGGACCATTAGATTTAGCCGGGATGAAAATAGGAGATCAGTTTCTTTCACTGAATGAAATCAAATGCCGCTGTAAGAACCAGCTCAATCAAATTATTGATTCACTCAAGGTTGGCAGTGATGTGGAAATAACAATCCGGCGGGAAAATTTATCCCTGATCATCGGCGCAAAAGTATCAGGCAAGGAAGTTAAAGTAGTTAGTTTAAAAGCTATTGATAATGAAACAGATCGTCAAAAATTAATTCGTGAAAGCTGGTTGACCGGGAGACGACTGAACCTTAAAAAAAATTAAAAAGAAAAATAATAATGGAGAAACAAAATTTGTCGTTGCTTGGTAGGAAAATGTACATCCCGCAAATGAGTTTCTGCGGTGCAAAATTAACTGCTGCGGCTTTCCAGTCAATCGGAATACAAGCAATTCCTTCACCTGACTCGGATGGAAGAACGCTGGAATTAGGCTCAAAGTATCTAAGTGGAGATGAGTGTCTTCCTGAAAAAGTGACATTGGGAAATTTTTTAAAAATAATTGAGGATCATTCCTTTGAACCAGAAAAAACAGCATTTTTGATTCCGACATCTGGTGGACCTTGTCGGTTTGGGCAATATCAGAATATTTTAAAAAAAGTGCTCCGCGAAAAAGGTTATCACCAAACAATGGTTATTTCACCAACCAGTACAGATGGCTACGAAGGGTTTGGTGCATCTGCCCAGGATTTATTTAGAACAAGCTGGCATGCAATTCTTGCCTCGGATATTTTGCGGAAAATACAATTAAAAACCAGACCTTATGAATTGGAAAAAGGAACAGCTGACGAAATATTTAATCAAGGGCTGGATGAATTAAGCGAGATATTAGCAACACCTAAATTGAAACATAAACTGCGGCTCAAATTACTGCGCCAGTGTTTAGTCAAAATACAAAAACGTTATCAGCTTATTCCAACAAATTATAAAAGAGATAAGCCGCTAATCGGTATTGTCGGGGAAATTTTTTGCCGATTAAATGATTTCAGCAATGAATTTCTCGTTAATAAAATTGAAGAATTGGGTGGTGAAGTCTGGATGACGGACATCGGTGAATGGATCTGGTACACAAATGATGAACAACGGTGGAGACTGATTAGAGCCGGGAAGAGATTCTCAAAGGATATGTTTGTGGCAAAGATAAAAAATTTAATTTTAAAACGGGATGAAGAATTTCTCTTGAAACCTTTAAGAGACAGTTTCCGGGGTTATGAGGAGCCTCAGCATGTCAGGCAGGTACTTAATTATAGCCGACCATTTTTACCGCAGGAAGGCGCGCTTGGTGAAATGGTGCTCAATGTTGGAAAATCAATTTATTTACAAAAAAAAGGCGCTGACGGGGTTATTGACATCAGTCCTTTTTCATGTATGAACGGAGTTGTTTGCCAGACTGTTTATCCCCAGGTTAGCAAAAAATATGATAATTTCCCGATCAGGATTTTTTATTTTGATGGCACACAAATCGATCTGGATAGAGATGTGGGGATATTTTTAGAATTAGCTAAAAATTATAAACGCAAGAAAAAGACAAAACGGGTATATCCAAAATATTTTGATTGATAAAGATTGATGAACTCGTAAAAAGTCCGAGTGATTAAAAAATTATACCATATATTGATTTAATAGACATTCACCATACACTATATTGTGTATAGTGGAGAAGTTTTCGACTTTTTACGAGACCGTCAAGATTAACAATTTATAATTTGAGCATAATAAATTTGAAATAATTTTTGTTATGCTTTTTTTATGGTTAGAATTTTCTTCAAAAAGATAGAAAAATGTTGTTAACTTAAAAATAGCTTGATTGTAAAATTAAAAGTAGTAAATTATCATTAATGTTTTTTCTGATTCTAAACTTTTAAAGTTTAGTAAAGGTGTATTTCAATTTTAGCAGTGAACGAAAATTATTGGAGGTCTTATGAAAAGGTTGATTGTTTTGTTTGTGCTCCTATTGGTTACTTTTTTTTACTGTACACTTGATTTTCCTGAAGATCCAAAAGCGCCTAAATGGGACGTTGAAATAGAGAAAATACCCTTATTAAAAGCGGACACATTACGATTAGGTGACCAGCTTGATCAAGAAGATTTCAAACGGAACGGCGCTGATTCCTTAATATCAATTGATATAAATGATGAAAAATATTTTGATTTAAAAGATAAGTTAAAGATACCTCCCCAACAGCAAAGTTTTTCTGATAGATTGGGAGAGATTGCAATTGACGTGAATCAGTCAACAGAAGTGGATATAAGTTTTAAAGATATTTATCCTGATCTTTCTGCTTTACTGGGAACGGACGCAGTCATTCCTACAACTGAAATAACTGCAGTCTATAAAAGTGTAGAATTAACCGAGTTTTCCAGCATTAGTGTCGTTTCCGGAGGCTTCTCAATGGAAGTGTCAAATAGACTGGGATTTGCCCTGGATGGGGATATGAAAGTGGATTTGATTGATGTGATGAATAACAATAAGTTGATCGAAACTATTAAGTTAGAAGGAATTGAAAATAATGAGTCTGCAACACATTTAGTTGATTTAGCCGACAAAATAATTTCCAATCAGCTTCAAGCGATATTATACGGAACTCTGAATGGAAGTGACGGTCAGCTTGTTTATATTCCTTTCGATTCAGGAATTGATCTAAAAGTAGCGCCTGAGAGAATGGTTGTTAATGAAGCTACTGCTAAATTACCAGAGCAGTCACTGGATCTTTCTGGAAGTGTTGATATTAATTTGGACTCGTTGCGTATTCGTCGGGCAAAAATTGAATCAGGATCAATTATCATAAAAGTAAAGAATGATTTTGACTTTAATATTGATCTGAAGATTTCCATACCAAATATCTTGGATGAAAATGAAAATGATTTGGAAGAAATTTTATCTATTCCCGCCCATAATTTAATGGATACTCAAATATTCCTCAATAATACTACTATTGATTTAGATAACAAAGAACTCAGCTTCAACGTTAAATTGACTATTTTTCCTGATTCAGACAGAATGTACACAATCAGGAGTTCAGACGAGTTATCCGTTGAAATTGATATGTCTGAAATTTTGTTTGAAAGTGTAACCGCTGATTTTGATTTGCGCACTCAGTTTCCTGAAATTCATGAAGTCATTTTTAAGGATCTGCCTGAAGACCTGAATAATTTTGGATTTCATGATGTTATCGTAACTTTCGCTTTCCTGAATTGTCCCTTTGATTTGGATTTAGATATTACAATTACTGGAATAAGAAATAACGTTAAGAGAAAATTGTCCATAAAGAAGACAGTTACTAAAAACTCATCATTAGTACTCAGTCGAAATGGCATTAATAATGATTTTTCATCTCCCACAATTGTTGATTTAATAAATATGATTCCCGAAGAAATTTCGGTTGCTGGAAGTGTAGGGGTGCAAGGTGAGAATGTAACTTTTTACAAGGATGATCAAATCGGTGTAAAATATGGTATTGATTTTCCGTTGATTTTTTCGGCTGCTGGCGCTTCATTTTCACAATCCGACTCATTAAAAATTGATGACGAGATGAGAGATTTTTTGCGAGATAATAGCACAAATGCTGGAATTGTTTTGACAGTCGAAAATGCTTTGCCAATTTCTGGAATGCTTTCTTTATTAGTGGGACCGGATTCAACAAATATCACATCAAAGCTTCTCACAATTGTATTGCCAAGAGCGATTTTACTAAATGGAATTGTTAACACGGCTGGAGTTGCTACTTTTACTATAGCTCTTGATAAACCTCAATTCACGGCTATTGCAGATGCTAATTTCTATCAATTTGATGTAACGATTGATGATGTCGATGAAGCTGGAATTACTGCAAACGATAATATTATTATCAAGGATGTCTATATCTCCGGCAGTTTTTTATTTGATCCCGAGGGCATGTCTGAAGATAAAAATGGCAATAAATAATAAACAGGTAAATTTGACCTTTAAATAAAGAGGTTGTAATGAAGACAAGAATAATTTTTGTATTATTTATTATACTTTGTTTAGCTTTTGATGCCAGCCCTCAGAGCGGTTCAAGTTTAGGTCTAAGTGGTTTTACTGCTATTTCAAGAGGTGTCGAAGCAGTGTATTGGAACCCGGCAAATTTAGCATTTATTGAAAAAAATCAGCCAAAATTTCAGATGATGCTTTTTTCTGTTTCAGCAGGAACTGGAAACAATTCATTTAGCTTCAATTCATTAACTAAGTACGTTGGCGATGGAGAGAGTATTTATTTCACGGATAAAGATAAAAATGATATTTTAAAGATGGTTGCTGACGATGGATTGAAAATAGATGTTACGGGAAAAGTATCGTTGCTTTCTTTCTCTATTAAGAATTTTGGCTTTGGAATTGAATCAAAGGTATATGGAGACTTATCAATACCCAAAGATTTGTATAATAACATTCTATTCAAATTAGGGCATGATGTATATGATTATTCAATTAAAGGCGGTGGCTATGGTGTTACGAAATTTAAAATGTCTTATGCAAAAACATTTTTAAAAGATGTCATATTTGAAGTCCCAATGTTGAAGAATACTATTTTCAACAAATTTTCTGCTGGTATTTCTTTTTCATATCTCATGGGTACTGGATTTGCAGAAATTGAGAAAGGGATGGCAAATTTAGCAATTAGTGAAAGTGGAATATTACCAAAGCTGGACTTTAGAGCAAAAAAAGCAACATTAGGCAGTGGATTAGGGTTGGATATCGGCTTTGGAACATATACTGATAATAACTGGAAAATCGGCATGGTGTTTGAAAATGTTTTGGCGAGAATTAATTGGAATAAAGACACAGAGATGGCGACTTATGCGGTCGATTTTGGAACTGATCCGCTTTTTATATTAGGAGATGGACAGCTTTCGGAGATAGATATTGATTCGGTTTCTACTGATACAGTATTATCTTTAGGATCATTTTCCAAAAGCTTACCCCTTAATTTCAGGATAGGAATTGCCAAAGATCTTGGTAAATATTTAATAAATTTTGAGTTAGCAAATGAAAATGAAAATTTCAGTTCAGCGCTGGGAGGAAGAATAAAATTTGGATTCTTCAACTGGTATGTATCAATTGGACGCTGCCTGGGTAATTTCCACTGGAATACTGCTTTTGCCCTGGATTTCAAAAATTTCTATTTAGATCTCGGAGTTTCCAGCAGGGGAGGCTTAACGCTCGGGAATTCAAAAGCGCTATTTGTGGGGACTTCGATGCGGTTTGGATTTTAAAAAAAAAGTGCGACGCACTTGCTTCTTGTATTAATGTCAATAAAACAAAAATATTTTACTTCTTATATTTCTCCAGTCCATCCAACAATTCAGTCAAATCAATTGTCGCCAGACTAATTACTTTATCAGCACCGCCATAATAAACGTACAGTTTGTTGTCAAAAATTGCTGTTCCTTCCGGAAAAACCACGTTTGGCACATCCCCTTTTTGTTCATAATCCCGTTCCGGTTCGAGAATCGGGTAAGGATAGCGTGCGATAACTTTGTCAGGAAATTCTAAATCGAGCAGCGCAACTCCTGCTCGATATACCAGATTATCATCAACCCCGTGATAAATAAATAGCCATCCGTGGTCTGTTTTTATGGGTGGGGGACCGGCGCCGACTTTTCTTTTTTCCCAATCAAATTCAGGTTTTAGAACAGTGAATTTCTCCAAATCTGGCATGTATTTTTTCCAATAGCCATTATCAGGAAACAGCAATTGCTCAATATTATCAAAATAAGCAAATTGGATATTCGGTTCAATCCGATGAATAAAAATAATTTTATTCCCAACAAGTTCTGGAAAAATCATCGCGTCTTTATCCCAGGTATCTGGCAAGATTACGCCGTACTTTTTATATTGCTTAAAATCTTCGGTTGATGCAGCACAAATTCGCACTTCTTTTCCATCAAAAGCTGAATAAAAAATGTAATACTTCCTATCAAATTCAATAATTCGCGGATCTTCGCATCCATGACTTTCAAAATTCTCGGTTCGTTTTATTACAGGTTCTTTATGCCGTTCAATGACATTTCCTTCACTATCTAATTTTGCATAGCCTAATGTTGAAAAATTATCACCTTCAACTGCCCGATATAACATGTGAACATAGTCTCCCTCACGCACAGTTCCGGGATTTAACACTGCCCTGGATTCCCAGGCATGTTCAAGAATCGATTCTAATATCGGTCGTTCCACTCTCTGCAACTTCATTCTGAATACCTTTCTGAGTAAATGATGTTCAGTATATTAAACTAAAAAATTATCAATTCTGTGAATATATAAAAAAAATATTTAAAAATCAAGCGATAGAAAATTAATTTATTTCAACAATATCAAATTGCTGGAGATGAAAATTATAATTTAGAATTAATTGATTGCCACGAGTATTTTCAAATGTCCTGCTTATCTTAACCGCTTTACCAGTTTTATTTTTTGTGATTTGTGATTTAATTGATTTGAATCTGAGATACTTTTTGGCGATAGGATTGTTAGAAATTTCAATTAAAGTATATAAAGCTTCGATAGTTGATTCAGCGCCTGAATTTTTATTTACAGATGTGCTGTCATTTATACCATCGAAGCAGCGACCTGTTTCAGGATCATAAATTGGAATTCCCGCTGCATTATTTCCAGTCAACCACGAAGCTGTAATACCAGCCAATTGGGCGTATTTTTTCTCTCCAGTTATTTTGTATAGTTCAAGCAATCCTAACGCCTGACATCTCATTTCATAAGCGATTTGTGGAAATATTTCAACTCCATTTTCAAGATTAATTTGTTTTATTCGACCTTCAACCATTAAGCGAGAAAAAAATGCATCTGCCTCAAGTTGAGCGGCTTGAAAAAATCGTTTATCCTTAAGAATAGGGTAGAGGCTTGTCAAAGCTTGAGTCTGCGAATTGCCCCAACCGTGCCAGACATCTTTCCATGATAGAAATGCTCCAGCATATTGGTAAGTCTCTGGCAACTGCATTTTTAATATACCTTCAGATAGCTTTTTTGTTGCTGAAAGTAATTCATTGTCCGCTTCAATTGATAAATATTCTACAATACCGAGCAACAACTCGGACGTAGCATCAGCACCAAAACGATTAACTAACCAGACCGGGTAAGTAAATCCATTTATTTCTGTCGTTTCTGGATAATTGATCAATATTTTTCGGATTGGATTTTTGCATTTCAAAAAGGCAGTTTTCAATCCATCAGCAAATTCTTTATCAATTTTGTTGAATATTTTATAACCTTTTGCCAGCGCCCAGTATCCCCGTGCCGACCAAAAGTCGAAAGACTTTTCGCTGGTTCTGCCATTTTTATTTATGCTGCCATCGTAAAAAATGAAATTATAAAACTCACCATCTTCTGCCTGGAGCGCCATAACAAATTGCAGTAACTGTTTTACTCTGACAATTACTTTTGAATCTCCGTACAATTCAAAATATCTCAAATAAACAACCGCAGCTCTGGCAACATCATCAACACAGGCGATGCCTTCTGATGAAGCATCCACCCAATCATAACTCGGATAGTCTGCGTAAATATGAATAATATCGACCAATTGACCATTGAACGTAATTGTTTCTGTCAGATGTTCGAGGTGCGAAAAATTGATTAATTTGTGTTTGTTGATTTCCTCAGTCGAGTCATTACAACTCATTGTAACAAAAATAACTAATGAAAATAAAATGTGAGGAAATGTTTTCATGTCTCTCTTTGTATTAGTAATAAAATTCAAATCTCAAATCCGCTGCTACGGACAAACAAATTTCAATGACCCAAAAATCAAATTCCAATTGTTTAAAAATGAAGCTTTGTTTTGAATATTGAAAATTGAGATTTTTAATTTATTTGTTATTTGGTACTTGAAATTTGGAATTTTACTAATTATTATTATCATTTTAAACTAATAGAGTTATATCCAGCACATACAATAGTAAAGAAATAATCAGCCTTTCAAACCACTGGTTGCCATGCTTGCTATAAAATAGCGCTGAAAAAAGCTGTATGCAATGATGATTGGCAGCGCCAGCAAAGTAGCCGCCGCTAATTTTACTCCCATTAAACCCTCTGCCTGTCCACCTACTACGAAAATAGTGACCAATTGCGGCATGGTCATTAAGTCATGCTCGTGAATAACAATGAGAGGCCAGAGAACTTCATTCCAAACGGTCATAAAGGTAATGATTCCCACAGTTATAATCGTGGGTACGGAAAGGGGCCAGAAAACGCGGAATAAAATCCGCAGCTCTGAACAACCGTCAATGCGGGCAGCGTCGGTTAAATCCTGGGGAATGGTTAAAAAATGTTGCCGGAACAGAATAATGGCAAAAGTGTTCACCAGGTATGGCACAATGAGAGCAAAATAAGTTTCTGTCCAATGGAATTTAACCATTAAAATGTATTGAGGAATCAGCGTAATCTGGAACGGCAGCGTCATGGTAAAGATTATTAGTCCAAACATCAGGTTCCGTCCCCGAAATTGAAGCCGCGCCAGTGAATATCCAATCATCGAACTAAAGACAATCACGCCAAAAGTTACCGATGATGCCACAAAAAGGCTATTCAATAAAGAGCGAAGAATTGGAATTTTCTCAAATACCATCTTAAAACTGTTTAAGGAAATGGAAGATGGGATAATCCCAAATCCACCAATCTCAGCCTCAGGGCGCAGCGTTGACGATAGCATCCATAAAAATGGATAGATAAAAAGAATAGTCCAGAAAATTAAAAATGCGTAAAAAAGGAATTTTTTCATGTTGTTTTTTGTGATTTATGAAAATTTAATTAAAAGATTTAAACCGCGAATTACGCTTATTTTTTAATTCGTGCAAATATTGGTTAAAAACGATTGTATTTTTTTTTGTTCATTGGCTTGAGCGCATAATTATCTAATCAACACATCATCAATCACTATTAACCAATTAACGAATCACCAATTAATACCCGACATCTTTTTCAATAACTTTTTTTTGAATTAATACTATCGAGAAAACAACCAATGCAAAAAAGAATCCCAGAGTGGCAGCGTATCCCATGTGGTAAAATGAGAACGCCTGCTTATAAATATACAGCATAGCGGAAAGTGTACTGTTCAAAGGACCACCGTCGGTCATAATGTATGGTTCGATAAAAAGTGAAAATCCTCCTATAGTTGATAAAATGACAACCATGATCATAGTGGGATTAATCATCGGTAAAGTGATATAACGGAATTTTTTCCAATGGGAAGCGCCTTCAATATCAGCGGCTTCGTACATGTATTTTGGGACAGATTGCAATCCCACCAGGAATAGAATAATATACAAGCCAACATTTTTCCAGGTCGCCATAATAGCGATAGATGGCATGGCTAATTTACTGCTGGTTAACCAGGGAAGTCTCATCAGTCCGATTCTTGAAAGCAGGCTGTTAAGAACTCCGGTATCCTGTGCATAAAGTTGCTGCCATAAAATTGTAATAACCACGCCGGAAACGACCACCGGCAAAAAATAGGAGGCGCGGAAGAATCCTCGAAAGTGAATTTTTTGATTTAAAAATTCAGCTAATGCTAATGCAACTATAATTTGCAATGGAATATGAATAAAGAGAAATATGAATGTATTTCCAATAGATTTGAAAAAAAGAAAATCCTGTGAAAGGCGGACAAAATTATTTAAGCCGACCCATTTCATCGGCGAAATAATATCCCAGCGATGGAACACTAAAAGAAAAGAAAACACTAAGGGGAAGGCTACAAAAATTGAAAAATGTACGATGTAGGGTAAAGCAAAAATGTATCCTATTTTATTTCGATTAATATTGTTTTTGGACATCAGTTTAACTACTCCATAATCAGGCGCGCTCTTTTTGCTGCCTCTTTCACAGCTTGTTCCGGTGATTTTTGTTGATAAATTACGCTGGCTTCGAATTCCTGTGAAATTGCGTCAAAAATTTCACGTAGAACTGGAGAACTGTCAGCGCCTCTTACAAAACGGGCTTGTTTTGCAAAAGTTATCATCTTGGGATTCTTTATCAAATAAGGTTGAAATAAACTGTCATGCAAAATATTTTTACGCAACGGAAGCTGGTCTGCTATTTCTAATAATTTTAAATCAGCGGTTTTGGAAACGAGAAATTTGGCAAATTCCCATGCCCATTTTGGATACCTGGTGTTGTTAAATATCACAATGCTTTTATAATCACCGTAAGTATAGGCGGAACCTGTCGCTGAATCAGGACGCGGTACTGGTACAAAATCATATTCAAAATTTTCTGGTTTATATTTTTCTATTTGAGTAATACTCCAGGCGCCTGTGAAACGTGTTGCAACAATGCTATGAATAAATACATCGGCTCTGGCGTCCAGTCTTTCTTTGGGGAAATATCCTTTGGCGAATAAGGTTTGTAGAAATCGGAAAACCTCCACTGAAGTTTGATTGTCAAAATCAATTTTTCCATTGTCTAAAAGAGTTCTTCCGCCAGATGCCGCGATATAAAGCGTGTAAAAATCAAAAAAACGCTGCCACCAGGTTACTAAAATTTGGGTGATACCAATCCAGCGGTCATTGTAACCGTCGCCATCAGTATCTTTTGTCAGTTTTGCGGCGGCTTCAAGAAACTCGCTGTATGTTGCTGGCGGCTTAAAAATACCGGCTTGTGCAAACAGCTTCTTGTTGTATAGCATCATTATGGGATTAGTCTTCCAGAGTATCTGGTAAACAAAACCATTTTTTGAACGGGACTGTTTTAAATAATCATCTGAAAATCTTTCCGTAGCCATTGAGTCAAAATCCGCGAAACTGTCTAATCTGACTAATGCTTTGGCGCGAATGTACAATTCCACATCGCCAGGCCACATATTGGAAAAAACATCAGGTGTGGTTTTCCCGACCACTGCTGCCAGTACTACTTCCTCGCTTGAGCGGGTTTCCGGAATGGGTTGGTGTTTCACCTGAACATAGGGGTGAGTTTTATTCCACTGGGTGACCAACTCTTGAGCAAGATTCATTTCATATTGATTATTGGCTGACCAGTAGGTGAGCGTAATTCTCTTGTCTTTTTGTTGTTGTTGTGAATTATTATTACATTGAATAAAAATTACCAATGTAAAAATTAATAGTAAATATTTTTTTTGTTTAATAATCATTATCCAAAATTAATCTAAAATGAAAATACTTCCTTTATTTAATTACTTGCAAACAGTCAAAATTCCTAAAAAAGAAATCAATGAAATTAAAATTGAACATCAACCACATTTTCCATTGCATTATGAACGAAAGCAATCTCTATTGAGCCTACGTTTTTAACATTTGAATAGGTCCAATTTTTTCTCATCTTGTTTCCGTCAATGGAAATGGATTGTGGCTGCCATGGAGAAATAATGCACGTTTTGTTTTCATGCGACAAGAATGCCTTTAGACGACAGCGTAAAATTTTCGTTTTTTGAAAATATTGGCAGTCACTTAAAATTGAATTCGTCGCTGCGATGTAGGGAAGTTCAGGATGCCCTAATTCAAATAAGATTGACTGTTTCAATTTATTATTTTCCGGGATTACGGAAGATGGATAATTTTGTCCGTCGTATTTAATTTTCTTTAAATATCTGCCATCTCCCTGCACTCGAACATTTATGGGCTTCCCATGAATCATAATTTCAAATTCAGAGAATTTCTGATTCTTGTACAAAACCGGGTCGAATGAAATGTTCCATTCGTTTTCATTAACACCAAGCAATTGATATAACGTATAAAGATACCAACCTGCCGCCCATAAAAATTGGGGCTTATCAACTTTTCCATAAACAGAATGGTCTTTATAGTTAGAATTTCTACATTCATACATAGCTGGTTGTCCGTTAGGACTATTAATAATTCCTTCAACTGTCATTGTATTTTTGATAAAACGAAAAGCTTCGTTTTGTTTGCCAATGGACTTTAAAGCTAAAGCGTACCATGCATTCCCATGAGACCAAACTGCCCCATTCATATAAAGAAATTGATTTCCCATTTCATCCCCATTAAATTTGAGGTAATCACCGAGTTGATGAAAGTCCATGGGAAACACATTACAAATACCGACTTTTTGGTCCAATAAATGATTCTCGATAGTTGCTACCATTGCCTTTTTTTTGTTTTCATCAAGAAGATTGAAATGACACGCAAGAATAGATCCAATATAGAAATGGCTGTCTTTGCTTCCATCTTCATAATAGTTGATTAGATAATTTAGCTCATCATCCCAGAGCCGCGCATTCAACTGATTTTGCATTGATGAAGCAAGCTGTTCATAGCCAATTAACTTAGATAAATTTTTCTCCAATCTTGAAGAGATATAAATATACTCACGAATGGTTCGAATAGCCAGAATTGTCATATAAGCTCGGGGACCATAATTTTTCCCAATATCCCACCAATCAGGTCGATATGCCCAAATAAGGTCATCTGTTTTTTTGTTACTTAATGCCTGAATTAAGCTATTTTTGATTAGCGGATACAGCGATTTAAGAGTTTTTATATTGTTTGAATGACGTAAGTACCTGGCAGATAATAAAATAAACCAAAAATGATTCCAGTTATTTGAATCCGCATATTCCGTGAGAAAGCGATCGTCTTTCCAATAATAAGCATGTGGAATTGTGCCATTGGCATCAGCGTGTTTGGCAATAAACTCCAAATCTTTTTTTACACGAGAAATATCAGAATTGACTGCGGCAAGATCGGTTAATAATACATCGTGCGTAAAATAAAAATTGTATTCTGCTGGACATGGCATCGGAATAAAATCACCATCAATGTAATGATGATTTGTCGCAATAATTGCTTTAGCCCAGTGAGTTGAAAAATCGATTGTTTTATCGCCAGTATAAATCTTTGCTTCTTTGAAGGTTTTTTGCAAAACGTATTCTTCAAATGACTGTATTTCGTGCTGGTAATTTTTCAGTAAATAGGAAACGAAACTTTTCCCTTCATTCTTTTTTGCTGATCCAATAATTTGAACGATGGTCAACTTTTCGTTTGGACGTAATTTTTTACTATAAACGAAAGCAGCAACTGGTCGCTTCGGATTTTGAAAATCGATAATATTGTGTGGGAGTGAAGAATGTTGAGCCAGCCACAAATTTTCATTTTTAAAGATGGATTCACTATTTATGCTGTTTGTTGAAAAACTTTGAGGTTTTAAACCAGCATTGGCAACAAAAATTTGTGCCGTCGCAGTCTCCGGATCAGAAAAATTTGCGTAAATTGCTGAGCCAAGACTATCGAATTCAGTCCTTGCTTTGTCTTTTCTTTTATATGAATGACTTGTTTTTAGCGTTAATTCCAGATGAGTATTAACTTCAAAAGGTAACGGTTTGTTGGAATTATTTGTTACTTCGATTTGAGCAACCATCGCTGGTTTATTCATGCAGAATTGATAGCTTAATTCCACATTTCGATGTTGATTATTATCATTGAAAAAAATTGAATAAGGTGTTAATTTAAATGGAAGATATTTTGATCCGATCCATTCCTTTGGATTATCTCCTATCTTTAAGCCGATTGAAAATATGCGCCATTGGTCTCTCTTCCAATAATCTTCACTTAAATCAATACTGTTTGCGACGGGGTAATAAAAACTGATACGATTGAGCAATGGTGAACTATTGTGCATTTCGATGCCGACAAAAGGACCACCAATTTCTATTTGAGCAGGTTTTCCTGAAAAATCTATCGCAAAATTAGATGATGAAAATTCTATATTATTACAATATGTTATACAACTTAAAATTAGGATAAATGCGATAGCATAATTGCTCTTGTGGTTCGACTTCATTCACTCAATTCTTCTTTCCTGGTTCAACCCAAATGATTTAATGTTTAGTTGGATGTCAGTTATGGCAGACTGAAAATTAAAAATTCTATTATTTTAAAGGAGTTATTATTTTGTTCATAAAAATATTTAACAAGTCTATAATCCAATCGCCACCGTAAAACAATGAACATCCTGCAGCCTGCCGAAATTGGCATAAGCATAATCGAAACGAATGGGAAGCCGATAGACAAAATTAAAATTGACACCGGCGCCAAAGGTTATTCCTTCTTCGCCGTCCTTTATAAAGAGATTGCGATAACCGCCTCTAATAAAGAACCATTCTTTCATCGCATATTCCATGCCGAAATTAATACTTTCCATATTGTCAGTCGGCTGAACTGCATCGGCAGCCAGGGTTAAACGATACATATCATTTTGAAAAACTTCCATTGCCAGTCCCACCTGAAAAGTCAGTGGCAGGGGCCATGAATCGGTTTTTAATTCGGCAAAAATTTCATCGTTATTGCCCAGATGCTGGGGGTCGATGTCGTGGTAAGAGACCAAATCCTCGCCTGTCATTCTCATTTCAGTTCCGAAATTAGAAAGCACGGCTCCGATTCGCATACCATAAAATCCTGTCGTAAACAATGTACCCAAATCAATAGCAAAACCTTGCGCCGTTTCTTTCCAGATTTGCTGACGGATATATTTCCCGGTGAAACCGATTGAGAATCTGTCAGTAAGATTAACCGCATAAGTCAGCGCTAAAGCAAGGTCGCTGGAGCTGAAATATTCGCCTGTTCCCTGAGGGCGTTCTTCGGTCCTGACCAGCATATCATCCATGCTCAATGAGGTAATACTTGCGCCAAAAGTGCCAATTCTTCCGGCTGGCATTACAAAACCAATAAAGTCGAATCCCAATCCCGCGATCCAATTAATATGGGAAAAAATACCTTCGGGGCGATTGATACGAGCAATGCCGCCCGGATTCCAGAACAGGGCGCTCGCTTCATTAGCAGTAGCCACATAAGCGCCGCCCATTCCAGTTGCTTTCGCGCCAACACCGATGGTTAAAAAAGGCGCGGCTGTAATTCCGACTTTTGTAACGTTGGAAACCATTTGGGCTTGAGCATTATATGAAATAAGACACAACAAAATAATAAGGAACAAAGTTTTTTTGTTCATTGTATTCTCCTTATTTTACCAAAATTAATTTTTTCCTCTGGCAAAAATTATGACTCTTTAGTTCGTAAATGTATATTCCTGATGTAACATCGCTGCCATTGTCGTTTTTGCTATCCCAGTTGATTGAATAATATCCTGCTGATTTTTCAATATCAACCAAGGTTTTTACCCGTCTTCCAAGGATATCAAATATTTTCAAACTAACTTTCCCTGGCTCACTGATTTGATACTGAATCGTTGTCTGGGTATTAAACGGATTAGGATAATTTTGTGTTAACAAAAACTTCGATGGATTCTGATCGGATTGATTTTCATGGATCGAAGTTATCTCCTCATAAATATTTTGGATTTCTTGTTTTGATATCGCATAATTATAAATGCGAATATCATCAAGCACACCTTTAAAATTATAATCCGTGTTTGGAAGTTCTTGACCGATTGTTAAATCGATATTTGTTGTTAATATCAATCCCGATAAAGCAGTGTTATTATCTAACTGACCGTTAATGTAAATCTCAAAGTTTGCGCCATCATAAAGCGCTGTAATATTATACAAGACATCTTTTTCCATTAAAATTTGAGAATCCAGATCTTTAACGCCCAATGTCGTATAAATTGTCCCGCGCAATCTTTTTTCAGGAGTTAATGATAATTTCCATCGATTCTGCCAGCTCCCATGTGAAATAATATATGATTCTCTTGAGAAAAAGCCGCCTATTTTCATCCAGAAACTTACAGTTATGGCATCTCTAAAATTTAAAACATCACAATTCGAAACCTCGATAAAATCAAAAGAACCATTGAAATAATAAGCGCTATTGGGATGTCCGAAGCGATCGTCTGTTAACGTCGTTCCGTAAACAGTTCCGTGATTATCAAAACCACTCTCGTCATTTGCATTTCCATTGAATGTATAAAAAGCGATTGGCGTACCCGTTGTAATATTTGAAGAATCCTGAACAACAATTCCCAGGCTATCAATATCCTGTCCTCCATTACCATCATCGACTCTACAACGGATGTAATAAAATCCCAATGTTGCTGGAGCAGTCCAGGCGGCTATGGAATCTTGTGCTTCAATCGTACCGTAATCGGCAGACCAAAAATAATTAAGTTTATCACCGTCAGGATCTGTCGCCAAACAAGTTAGTTTCGAGGTCGCACTTTTTTCTACTCTCCGAGGCGAACCAGTCATTTCCTTTATCAATGGTTGATGATTTATTGATTCAACAACATTTATACTTAAAAAAGCGATGTCCTGGCATCCTTTTTGATCATCTACAATACATTTAATGAGATATTCTCCGGCGGAGTCAGGGGCTGTCCATATCAGTGAAGATGTTGCTGTTGTAGTGTCGATGTCTGTAGTCCAGATATATTTCAATAAATCGTTGTCCTTATCTTGAGCCGTACAATACAATGTCGTCTCACTACCAAAAAGTACCGTCGTATCCTTTGCTGAAAAACTTTTGATTCTGGGCGGATAATTCGCGACTGATTGACCAGAGCTGTAATCAGCAATAATATCATTGACTAACATTTTATCCAGCTCATAAGTAATGGCTCCGTTGGAGGGCAGGATAGTTAATAAAACAGCGGAATTGGGAGCAATAGGGAAATAATTTATTCCACTCACTGAATTTTTCAAAAAAGTATTAGTCGCTGCATCGTAAAGATTACGAGAATTTGTTCCCAAATCGATTTCGACAAGTTTTTCCTTATCATAAGGATTAAAATAAAGGAATGTCGGATAAGCATAATTATTAAAATAATCCGTCTTCAAAACATCTAATTTAAGGATCATCGGTACGTTTGTTGTGTCAATTATCCCTCCAAAGATGCCAACATGAGAAGATCCATAGAGTGCAAAATTTGTATTCCCCCAGTTGTTTTCTAATGCATCTCCTGTTGCAGACGGACTTATCCCGGTGTGAAGCGCATATTCGCGCAATGCCTCATAAGCGAGGTATGAATTCGGATCATATTGTTGCGCCCATTGTTCATTATCCTGGTTTTCATCAGGAAGATAATTAGCGTAAAAAAGACGAGATGCATTGGCGATATTAAGCATCCATTTTCCGACCGCGCGAACAAACCGGTCATCATAGCGAACCATTGGGACAAGAGCTCCGGCAAGTTCGAATCCATTCATAATAAAAGCATAGCCAGCGAATTTTGCCTCTCCGATAAGACCGTAACAATCATATCCTCCCCAATTACCAAGTGTCGCGCCCCAATCGCGAACATTATCTTTAACATCGAAGCACCAGTTGATCATTTTTTGAATATTATAATCTGTCCCTAATTCAGCATTCATGCGTGCAGCCATGTAAACGCCGTATGGCAACTGCAATTCATAGGATGGATTATTTGTTAAATTGTTAAGAAATTCCATAGCCCATTCTGCACCGATGCGATAATTTTCTTGTCCCGTTTCATTGAAAGCATTGTATAGAATCCAGGCGATGGCTCCGGCTGCTTCCGGTTCTTTAACTCCCACGGTAAGCGGCGACATGTCAGCAAGTTTCCAAGCTCGATAATTCATGTAAGCAGCTTTCCACGGAGCGGTGCTTCCGCCCATTTTCTCAGTCGCCTGCAGCCAGCGATCCGCTACTAACTTGAATTGACGTTCAAAATCACCGGTTCCGGGATACAGATCATACAGTTGGTAAAAAAATACGTTGGGCATGGTATCGTACCACCAGTCACTTCCGCTGCTGGTTATCGGATTATTTAAATAAACATGTTCAGCAGGTCGATTATTAAAAAACTCTTCGCACATCAGCGCCCAATTATTTCCATCCTGGCTGCTCTTGTTTATTCCCACTAAAGATGCGCTAATAACAGCAGGCAGAATGTTGATTGCTTCTGCTCCTTGCGGATTATTAGTGCCAACGTACGAATGTAATCCAAAACTTTCATGATTAGGATAGTTGACCGTATTGGAATTAATCCAAATTAGAGGGAGGTATTGTCCTGTGAGATCAGAATTAAACACCAGACTGTCATAACCGATGGCAACCTGTTTCCAATTTCTCATTTCATAAGGGCTGGGCAAATTTGGCATTTTTTCGATTCTACTAATAGCAATTTGCTGGGCAGAGATGTTTGACGTTAATAGAAAAACTGCGGCTGCGATAAGGATAAATTGTTTTAGATGTGTTTTTAGATATTGATGGTTCATTGTTCTCCGGGAAATACCATGAAAACCGTTAAGTTTCATTTTCTGTAAGGATGTTTAGAAATCTCAAATCTCAAATAATAAATTACAAATAAATTCCAATAATTAAGTTCCAAACATGCGAAAATAAAATACGTTTCGGTCATTGAATATTGGGATTTGTAATTTATTTGTTATCTGGTGCTTGTTATTTGGGATTTATCTTTTTTTATTCTACAAATTGATTATAATATCTTGTAAATAATAGGTCAACAAACCTATTTTATCACTGCAAATTTACCAATATGTTCACCAACACCGGGTGCGTCGATATGGTAAATGTAAATACCATAAGCGATATCCATTCCATCTTTGGAGACTAAATTCCAGGGCACTGCGCCGATTGGCGTTCCGGTGGCTTGTTCACCGGGATCGTATTCCGGGCTATGGTAAAATCCGCCGTCATATTCAATGGTATCAACCAGATAGCCTCTGACAGTATAAATTCGAATGGTGCATTCCTGTGGCAAATTACAGAACCAGATCCTTCTTTCGCCGCGTCCTTTTAAAAATGGATTCTTTCGTTCCCAGGTTGCAGCAGCGACATAAGGATTTGGTACTACATAAACATCATCCAGCGTTGATTTTGCCAGTTGTTGTTCATATTTAAAGCCATTCACAGTAAATCGAAAAATATCCCCGGTGCGGAAAGGTTTGTTAATCGCAATATAGTAAACATCACCTGGCTGTGGCGGCACCTGTACTTCCATAGAGTCACTGAGAAAAATCATTCGCCAGGTAGCGTTTAATTTAAAATATGGCACTTCCGGATTATCGATAAAAAGTAGAATTGATTCAGTAGTATCCGGCGATAAAGTTGAATCTACAATTAAATCCCGAAAGAAGAACGTCGCTGGTTTTTCTTCTGTTACATTCCAAACGGAGAATTTAGTCGGTGTTGCTTTAAACGCTCCTAATCCTGCGTCTGAAGTGTCGATAACTTCATTTGAAAATGTTATCTTAAAATCTGCGGGATAAGGAATGCTGATATTATAAATAGGTCGGAATTCGCTTGAGAAAGCTGGGTCAAAATCAATTATAGTTTTGTAGGTTGTTGAACCAGTTGCCCAGCCTGTTTTGCTGTAATTAACCTTCACAGTGCGGTCATTATAAATATTGGCGACAATTCCATTAAAAATCGGAGATTCAACATGGTCCTCAATGGGTTGTTCAGGAACTACAACTCTGCCGCTTGTTGAATCAAAGATTGTAAAGAAAACAGCTCCTTGATTATGAAATTTTGCCGTATCACGAAAAACTACTTCGTAAGTATGACCGTCTTTTATGGAGTCGTCTTCGACAAAATTAATTTCCAGTTTGCCAGTCGATGGACCTGCTTTGTAAATGGCGCCGCCGTCTCCATATTTTGTGTCATCAAGTGATGGCGGAGTATATCCTCCTGCATAAGGATTTGGTGTTACAATAGCACAGTTGACATCAGGAATAAGAGTGCCGGCGGTACTGGTTTCAATTCTGCTGGTGCACCACATTGGTGTTAGTCCCTCAATTCCCTGTTCCGTTGTATCAATTTTACCATGATCATACGAGACGACAGCGTAAAAATATGTTTGACCGTTTTGAACGGTGGTGTCGATAAACATGTGGCGTAAACCAGTGTTGTTCCCCAGATTGAATTTAATTCCTTCTTCATCAACCGGGTGCAATCCAGAATATTCATTTATTTTATCGAATTGAGCCAATACCCCAGCTTGTTCTAACGGCAGGTAATAAAATTCATCGCCATAAGCATTGGTAATATTAAGCGCTTCCCTGAAATTAGCTTCGGTAGATCTTAATATCTGGTATCCCTCAAAGTCAAATTCCTGAAGAAAAGGATCCCAGGAATTTTCAGCCAGTTCATCCCATCTAAGAATAACCCTGCCATCTCCTGGAGTAACTGTCAATCTGGGCTTGTCCGGAGCGATAGCAAAACGGTAGTCATTATTGTAGATACTCTGGACAGTATTTTTTCTTCTTGATAAAGTTTCCAGATCGTCGGCAAATAAAATTGCCATCGAATAATTTTCAGTTTGACCGGCTTTTAGTTTGAAAGGGCCCGAAGCAAAGAACATACCCAGGTTACCGCCAACTAATGGATCTGGTTTTTGTTCTTCCGGGTTTCGTGATTGTCGAAATACATTCCAATTTTGTTCGTCGTTTGTTAATTCATAATAATGCACATTGAATATTTCAAATCCGGTCAAACCGATCTGGTCCGATTCATCTTTATCAGTCTTACCAAAATTGGGTTCACCAGGCAGGTTTCCGAGTCCTAAAGTTGGTTTGCCATCTCCTTCGCCTTCATCAGGACCATCATAGCCGGCATCATAAGGCCCTAAACCATCCATTCCAACATCATCATTTAATGCTTCGCCGGTGTTCCACTGACCGTTTCCATTAATATCAGTATAAGGTCTCCAGTCACCATCTTCATCGCCTGACCAATGCGCTACCGGGTCGCGTCCATAATGTGCTTTAAATGCTTCTACATCCATAATTCCGTAAGGGTATTGATCTAACCATACACCGGCATCATTTACGCGGGATTCATTTAACAAACCATCATTATCATTATCTCTATCATCATAAGTGATGCCGGGGCTTTCTAAAAATGCAAATCCACCGTAACCGACCTGCCAGCCTCGGAAACCAGTATGATCGAAATCCCAGGCATAGGCAATATCTAAATCCAGATCATAAGAGCCGGCGTCATCCATGTTGTCCATGTCTTCGCCGGGTAAATCGCCTAATCCCCAGTCTGTATAAAACGCGAAATAGACACTGTCATAATCTGTTTTGCCTTCATTGGTGATGAAATAAAGAGCGAATATAGCGTCACGGGCTAACACTTGCGCCCATTGGAAATAACGGGCAGCGACTTCCAATCCTGCGCCTCTTCTTGTAGAATTGTCAGGGTCGGGATAAAAATCCCATTCCTCGTCCAGATCGTCATCGAAAACAAAGTATGTTTCCAATTCAGCCTGTGCCTTGCCTTTACCAAACCAACCGTTCCAGTAGCCATCCCATGATGGCGGTTTATCGGGCCAGCGCAGGGGCCAGGTACTGGCGTCATCGCTCATTGCTGGTGAGTCAGAACCTTCACTAAAATAGCCCGGTAGCGGCGCCCATCCCCATAATTCACTGGGAATAGCGGGATTAAGATCCACAAATTCCCGATACTGAGTTTCCATGGGATGAATAGATTTGCCGCTTCGATCTGTGGCTGCAACACAAACGACAAGCGCTACACCGTCCTGATATTCGTGTCCGGTTCCTTTGGGCCACTCACAAGAAGGAGACTGCGGATGTTCGGCTATCTCTCCCCAATTTTTAAACAGAGTAGATATGCGATTTCCGTCCATAAGACCGTAACGCAGCATACTCAAGTTACCAGTATTGGGATCAGGAACCCGCTGTTGCACTGCCTGGCTTAACAGCAATGCGGGAAATAATATCAGGATAAGGAATAAAGCTATGTAATATTTTCGTTTCATATCTTTTCCTCGTTAATAAAACAAAGATTTCATGTTTCAGCCTACGAAACACACTGAATACACTAAGGTATTATTTTTAAATACCAAAGTTGTAAAATAGTCTTATAATTATTTCGTGTCTTTTCGAGCATTTCGTGGGTATAAATCTTATTCTTAATAGTTACGATTTTATTTAGTTTATATTCTCCATGCGCCAGCTTAAAATTCCATTTTTAAACCAATCTGAATTTCACGGGGCGCTGAATAATAATCAGGTCTGACGAAATAATCTTCTAATTCGTTAATTCCCCGGGGATGTAAATAGCTTTGAAAAAATGGTGTCAAAGAATAGCCGGCGCGACCAGTGTCTGCAAAGACATCTCTTTCATTCAGACGGTCGAATAGATTGAAAATTCTTACGAATGCTGTATAAGTAAATCCAGCTAATTTGAAGTTTTTATAACCATACAGATCGAAATTGTAAATTAACGGACGCCGGGAGTTATTTTCAATGTAAGCGCCTGAACCAAAAACTGAAGTATAAGGAAATCCAGTCGCTAAACGTCCGATCAAACTTATATTATAATCACCGGATTTTCCGAGCGTCAATGTAGCATTTAATTGGTGCCTGCGATCCCAGTCCAAAGGGCGCATTTGTTTGAGCGTTTCTTTACCTCCCTGGGTATTTAAAAATGTATCATTCGGATCAGAGGCATTCCCTTTTGCGATTTGAAAAGTATAGTCAATAGAAGCACCAACACCAGTAATTCCTTCGGTCTGTCTTTTCTCCAATGATATGGTTACTCCTTTAATGTTAGCATAATCCTGGTTTATATAACGTGAATAATAACCACCGGTAAATAATCGCAGCACTTCCGTGCTTAACAAATTTCTAATATCTTTACGAAAAACTGTTACATCAAGGGCAAAATCTTCAGAAAGCTGCTGTTGCAGACCAATTTCATAAATAACTGTTTTCTGCGGTTCAAGTGATGCATTGCCAAGAATATTTAACGTGCTGTTTGGTGGTGGCGAAACTGTACTTTGAAGCAAATAAAGCTCGAATTCAGGATTCACATAAAGATAATCCAAATTTGGTGTTTGGAAAAAATGCCCGTAAGAAACGTGAATAACACCTTTGCTCGTGATGGGATAGGCTAAACCAAATCTTGGACTAAACTGGGTAGTGTATTTTGTTTTTTCTTTTTCTGAAGTTGTTGGATTTTTATAATCTAATGGAATTTCACCATCAGGATCAAAATAATCAATCCGAATGCCAGCGTTAACAATCATGTAATCAAATTCCATTTTATCCTGCAAGTAGGCGGAGAATTCTACTGGATAGTGTGTATATTGATTATTGTTAAATGAAGATAGCGGACCGATTGGATTAGCAACATTGGGGACAACTTCAAATTCATGCAGCCAGAGCTTATGTCTTTTCGCTTCAATTCCTAATTTGAATTGATGCGTTTTTGTCATTTGGCTGGTAATATCAAACATCCCAATTGTTGTATTCGTGCTGCGCTGGAAATTCCACATCTGCATTCCACCACTTAAAAAAGCATTCGCACCTGAATCTTGCAGTCTTCGAACCGGAACATATCGGTCATCATAAGGATCTTCGTGAACATACTGTTTAAATTTGGACAGGAAATTGTTAAATTTTAAAGTAAAAAAAGTGCGTTCGCTGAGAACATGTGTCCAGATAAGGCTGTTATTATATCCGGTTGTATATTTTTTATAATCCCCGTCTGGGTTCAGACGAAACCGATGATCATAATCGCGATGTGTCTGATCCTGTAAAAATAGTTCGTAATTAAGTTTATCGGAATTAGTAATTTTGTACGTTAATTTCATCATTGAGTTGATGCGTCTTGTCGATGCTAAAGGAACAGCTTCGGCATCATTGATGAGTTTTTGGGCTTTCTCTTCGGAGAAATTATAAGTTTCACCATGGGACATAATTGTCCAGTCATTCATGTTTGACGCAGAAAAATTAGATTGATCAGATGGTTTAAAAACGTCTTTACCGTAAATATAGCCGGCTTTATCAAACCAGCGTCCGGTGACATAAAAATTCAACTTGTTATTGGAGAATGGCAACGGTCCACTCAGGCTGCCTTCAAAATTATAAGTTGGATTAATTTTGTCTATGTTCCAGAATATATCGGTATTATTACTGATATAATCACCGAAATAGACCGAAACGTCGCCGGAGAAATTTTCCCCGCCTTCCTTTGTAACAATATTAACCACACCGGACATTGCCTGTCCATATTCGGCATTGAATGTACCGCTGATAACTTCCAATTCTGCAATGGCGCTGTTTTCTACCTGAAAGGCATAGGACCCCGTGTAAACATCATTAACAGGTATGCCATTAATCATGTACATCACTTCCCCGCTCCTACCGCCCCTAAAATGACCCTCCACGACACCTGCCTGGAGGTTGATCACATCTTGAAAATTATCAACTGGTAAATTAGCGATAGTTTCGGAACTGATTACTGCATTAGATGAAGTTAAATCCATTTGTACTAGTGGACGTTCCGCGATAACTGTAACCTCTTCCCCCATTTCTAATACAGTTGACCCGAGCTTAAACTCTAACCTGGTAGTAAGGTCGATTGAGATTTTTACATTCTCATAACGAAAAGTTTTATATCCCATCATCTGAGCCCGAACTGTATAAATACCCGGTGGAATCATTAAAATTATAAAATATCCCTCTAAATCAGTTGCCGCACCAAGTGTCGTCCCTTCAAGGATTACATTAACGCCGGGCAATCCTTCTCCGGTATCGTTATCAATCACTTTTCCTGCTAATTTGCCCGTTGTGCCTGAATAAAGATTAATTGGCAGAAAGTAATTTATGGCTAAGAAGATGATGAGATAAAAAATATTTTTTTTATTTCCCATTCTTCATTCCTTTCATTAATTTGTTGAATGAGAACAGTTAGATTTATTTTCAATTTAATCAAGATGAAGCAATCTCTATTTAATAAAGAAATTGCTTCATCATTGAGATATTAAAATAAGCAAAGCATGTAAAAAACAGCACTTATTTAATTAATGACATGCGTTTAGCTGTAACAAAATTACCGCTTCGTAAAGTAATCAGATAAACACCAGATGATAGTGTATTACCCAGATCATCGCATCCGTCCCATTCAACTTTATGGGAGCCAGCCTGATGAATTCCGTTAAACAGAGTTCTTACTTTCTGACCCATTAAGTTGTAAATTTCAATCTGGATTTCACCGTCTCGCGGTGTTGAATATCCGATTGTTGTCGTGGGATTAAATGGATTGGGATAATTTTGAGATAGCACAAATTCTTTTGGTAATTCGAATTTGCCATAATTTGCCGGGTCTGATACGCCAGTTGGCACTTCAACTAAATCAACTGGTTTAACAGAGAAATCATCATACCAGACTTTACCAACAGGATAGGATGTGAAACGAGCACGCACAGAGACGCCGGCTGCATCTTCAGGGGATTTAGAGATAACAGTGTATTCGGTCCAATCGCCTGCTGCAGTGCGTTGGTCAAAGTAATAATATTGATCTCCACCGGACAAATCCCAACTCTTGTCTATGGGTGTTTTATGGTAGAAAAAGCACATACCTAAGCGATTATTATCGCGGTCGGGAGTAATATTTGATGGCAGGTAACTTTCACCAGTATTCACACTGTCCCATTTTGCCATGACACTAATCTTGTGCCAGGTGTTAGGCTCAGTTGCACCAGGTACAGAATAAAAAACCTTTTCGTCATCGCCATCGTCCCATTCATGCAGCAAAACTGACCATTCACCGCTATAAACAGTGTCGTTCACAGTATTGCAAAATCCATTAGCATGCCATTCCAACCAGCCTGTCGGAGTTTCCATATTGCCATTAAATGGCCCCATTTCCCATGGATCACTGCCACAACCAACATCGTCAAACAAAACCGTCCCGGTTGCATCCTTTCCTAATTGACAGGTCATGTACATCTCATCAGGATCCGTTCCCGCAGGAATCAATAATCCGTCTGTGTACTCTGTCCAGTCAGAACTTGCAACAGATTGATCAATTGCAACAAATTGTTCGCCAAGCAAAGAACCACCGGCAAAAAATTGATAAAGAATTCCAATTTTTGCATCATCATTTGCAGGACTGGTGTTTACGCCTTCTGCCTTTGCCTTGAAACTCAAATTGTAAAGACGGTCAGCTTTAGCATGGTTCCAGTAGAGATAAGCATTGTCAACACTCTTCCAACCAACAACTGAAGCGCTGGCATTGGGTTTCTCTACTTTCGCACAACGACTGCCGTCATTGCCGTTTTCCATATCCCAGCTCATAACACTGTTTCCGTCTCCCTCATTTAACTTATTCCAGAAATTTGGCGCGACAATTTCTAAATCACCGTTTACCAAAATTTCATCACCGATATTTAGTTTTTCGATTTTGAAATCATCATACCAGACTTTACCAACAGGATAGGATGTGAAACGAGCTCGAACTGAGACGCCAGCAGCATCTTCGGGAGATTTTGAGATAACAGAAAATTCAGTCCAATCGCCTGCTGCAGTGCGTTGGTCAAAGTAATAATATTGATCTCCACCGGACAAATCCCAACTTTTGTCAATGGGTGTTTTATGGTAGAAAAAGCACATGCCTAAACGATTGTTATCGCGGTCGGGTGTAATATTTGTTGGCAGGTAACTTTCACCAGTATTCACACTGTCCCATTTAGCCATCACACTAATTTTGTACCAGCTATTGGGTTCGGCAGCAACTGGTTCTGAATAGAAAACCTTTTCGTCATCGCCATCGTCCCATTCATGCAGCAAAACTGACCATTCACCGCTATAAACAGTGTCGTTCACAGTATTGCAAAATCCATTAGCA
>Ga0208771_1000123_pt1 | contig 49015 bp, 81 predicted proteins | sample AntAceMetag02UKX_FD_184775 | JGI IMG/M metagenome (GOLD analysis project Ga0208771, IMG submission 184775) | Saline lake microbial communities from Ace Lake, Antarctica - Antarctic Ace Lake Metagenome 02UKX (SPAdes) (version 2) | ecosystem: Environmental > Aquatic > Non-marine Saline and... | reverse complement strand
ATGGTGAAACACTTGGAGAAAATGATATTGATAAACCACTTTCAGGAATTTTGAAAATGGAAAGTCAATTATCATTTGATCAATTTACAAAACTACTATCTAATGCAGCTAAAAACGATAAGTCATTAACTAAAATGATCCATAACTTTGAAAACGGAAATTATTATAAAGGCAAAAAGTCTGTATATTTATCAATTAATAACTGGATGAACAAATGAAAAGCGATGATTATATAGATGGATTCAGTTCACAGTCAAAAGACTTTGATAAAATCAAGCCTTATATGAATGATATTATCTGTAAGGATGTATCTAATTGGTCAAATGAATGGTACGACTCAATACTGCCTGAAAACAACAAACTAAGCCTTAAGTTCAAGCAATGGGATGCGGAGTTCAAAGGTAAGTTAAGAGGGATGCTTGTTCCTATAATTGGATATGGAGGCACAAAGAAAAGTTTATTGAGTTTAAATATTGCTTACGAGAATATAACTAGGGGACTTGGGAAGTGTATTTATTCTACAATGGAAATGGGAGCAACCCAAATAATAAATAGATTGATTGATATGCACGTGAAGCCTAATAGTGATGAACACAATGCGCACGCTGAATTAGAATACCACAATAATGTAACCAGAAGTTTAAATGCAAAAAAGTTTTTTGATAGTGAATTTTCTCCTGCATTTAAAGGTAATTTCCATATAACCGAAAATACATCATTGCAAACTGAATCTTACGACAAACTATTAACTAAATTTAAAGATAATAATATACAAATAGATATTTTAATAGTTGACGGATTGGCTGGGATGGGTGGTAAGGGTAGTGAAGTGGAGTTATATTCTAAGCATTCAAAAGAATTAAAAGACCTTGCAAATAAATGGAAAATATTAGTATTTCTTATTTGTCACGTATCTAAGGGAGGGAAGAAAACAGACAGGGATTTATCTGGATTAGTTCGTAGCTCTGAGAAAATTATAGATAATTGTGATTTTTATATAACTGCAAGCTTATTCGAAGATAAAAACAATAATAATGAATACGATAAAAATTATGGAGCATTAAGATTAATAAACAAGAGAGGCACTGGAAACACTATCGATGTTGTTTATGATTTCTATATGCGTAGGTTATTAATGGAGGGAACAGATATGGATTTTGCGCAATTTGAAAAAACAAACGGAATGTAATGGTAGATCAAAAAGCATATATATCAGAACTTCAAATAACAGCTGACGAATTAGCTTATAAGATAATCAATGAGCGTGAATTATTTATTAGATTATCAATTATTCAAAGTGTATGTGATTTTAATATAGCTTGGCTTTATCAGATACCATATACTGTAATTCGAAGTGACTTTGTTTATTTTATGGCTGAAAATATCAATAAATTTAAGCGTAAAATAAGCATAAAAGAGGCGTTAAAAATTGATACTATTTTGTATTTTAATGATATAAAAACATTTGAAGATTTAAAGAGATGTTTAACTTCATCGAAATAAAAGGGAATAGCTTTAGGTGAAGTCACGTCAGTCATTGTTGTATGGCGAAGCGAACCGTTTAAAATTAAACTAATGATAGATGATTTTGATTTAGAAAAAGAAGAGCGTAAATTTAGCGCAAAGATGCTAAAAGGCACGAAAGTAGCCCGTGCAAACAACATGAACCTAACTAAGTTTAAAACAGAGATAGAAAAAGGGCTTTTAACAACAAACGATGAAGACCAATGGACTTTTGATTATCAAAGCTTCCTTGGTGCAATATCAAACGGTATTTATGAAAGCCCGACCGAATGGGCAGAAGAATACTTTAACGGGCGGTGGTCATTAGTTTAATTTTTAATGGCATACAACGGTTTGTGTAAGATTATGTAGCACAACCACAAATGATGATTAAAAGTACAAAGGCTGTATGTGCTATTAATTTTACACTTTGTTATAGCCAGTTATTATTACGTACAATGAAAATTGAAATGCAGAAAAGAAAGGCGGGAATATATGCCCAATGGTTTAGTATAGACGGATTGAGCGGTGGAAAAAGAACTACCTACTTAATATATGCGAACCAAGCCAAGACCTACGCACAAGCTGTTAGATTTTGGAATAAAACGTGGGGTGGACGTAATGGGAACAAAGCCTTTGTATTGAGAAATGCCGAGCCGTATAACCCTAGTTCATATTTAGCCTGTTAATTGGCTATACCGGACGGGTGTATGTTTAGTTTTTTAACGGATAAATAAAAAGATATGATTAAAGAAGATGAATTAAGAGCTGAAATAACAAAGCTATTGGATGCTCACAATAGTAACGAGATAGACAGCAGAGATGAATGGTATAGGGAAATGGTATATTTTAGAGATGCAGTAGTTAAAAAATTAAATATACACATTGTTAGCAATTCTGTTAAATGCGGCAATTGTGATGTAGAAATAAAACAAGGAGAAGTTTCTTATTGTGAAGAATGTTATGAAAGAGCGGTAAAATGGTAGCATTTAATTGTTGCTAACTGAAAGTATAAGATACGTTGCTTTTCGCAATGGATTTTATACGGTGTTACCTGAGCGAAGCGGACTGTTAAATTAAAATTTTAAAGCGTAGGAAATATGAATTATTATAGAGTTTACACAGCCATAAAAGATGGTGAAAAAGTACCAAGGAAAGCAAAGAAAGTGATATTAGGTAAGCTAATGAATAAGGCAAAATTAAAAAAACTGCTTGATAGTGTGATAATAGGAGAGCAGGCACATACGATGTATGAGACCGCAGACATTAAGCCTTATTTATTTTGCCCACATTGCGGATGCCAACAAACAAGAAGTAGTGGTAATCTAACTGCACACCCTGAGCATTGGGAATATGAATACTGCTTGAGATGCAATAAGGTTGTTGGTTACATTGATAACAGCCCATATACACATGCTTTAGAATGCAAGGACAATGATTATGACCCTGTTTTTTAGTGTGGTGGCATTTTAATTTAATTGCAGGTAATGTTCGACTGCTAAGTTTCGTTTTGCCCGCCTTTCAAGGAAAGGATTGAGGGTAAAATGAAATTTAACACTGGTTAAGGATTGTTGGGTTTCGCTTACCCACTGCACTTTTAAGTAATAGGCAGTCGAACATTAAGGCTAATAGTTGGATTGGGAATTATTAATTTAAACTTACATATATGTCTAAGAATAGTAAAGAAAACTACAAAGTACACGCCCATTTTCATGGCGAAGTAACACCTGAATTTGCAGAGGTGTTTAATAAAATGGTTGTAGCTGGTGCAAAATTTGCAGATAGCGGAATTAATAATGGAGATACAAAAAAGAGAACGAGTAAACCATTTTGCAACTTTACTGTAAAAAATTCTCACTTTTGCCGTCGATGTCATAGGTGCGATATGTGCGACCAACAACCAAAAAATGGTTTGTGAAGCGAACGCTATTAGCCTTAACGGTACTCAGCTATGAAGCGGCTGAGGAACGAAGCTGATTTATGAGCTGATGTTATAGTGAGTTTTTTGAGTGGAAATGATTTAATAATTTATATATGAGAAAAGGAATAGGATCCCATCAATCCGCAAATATGAAAAAAGATGAATGGCTTACGCCTCCCGAAATTATTAAAGCATTGGGGGAATTTACCCTTGATCCTTGCGCCCCAGTGGTGCGCCCGTGGGAAATGGCAAATAAGCATTTAACCACAGAAGATGATGGACTGAAACAGCCGTGGGAGGGCAGGGTATGGTGTAACCCACCCTACGGACTTGAAGCAGCGAAATGGCTTGACAAGTTGAGCGAACACGGCAACGGAATAGCTTTAATATTTGCCAGAACCGAAACCAGGATGTTTTTCGAATATGTGTGGAAACGTGCAACTGCCGTGTTGTTTATTGAGGGCAGGCTTTACTTCCACCATGTTGACGGATCCAAAGCCCGAGCGAATGCAGGCGCACCTTCGGTATTAATAGCTTATGGTAACAATAACGCAGAAACCTTGAAGAATTGTACAATCAAGGGTAAATTTTTGGCGTTGGGAAATTCACTATAACGGTAAGTTGTATGCTTTGTTGGCGTACCAAATATTAATAAATAAAATTTAAAAAATGAAAGATTCAAATTTACACCCACTTTTCAATGAAATACTTAATAGCCAATTAAGTATACAAAATGTTACCAACTTTCAATTTACGGATGAAATGCAATGGCTAAGTAACCTTTTGCCAAAACGTTACAACTGTGAATTAAGAAAAAAAGGCGTGCATTGCTACGATACTACTGGCGAAGGTATCAGTGATGACCACATGACGCACGATAAATACAACCCTGAAACAGACAACCAATGGATGCTAATAACGAAAGCCATTAAACAGAAGTTTGGCAAAAGGTTGATGGAAATATATAGCCAAGAGACACAATACAACTCTAAGTTTACCGTATACCTACGACCTGAGTAAATTTATTGTTGGTAATGACTAGTGTATGTTGTCGGAATTTGTTTTTCACAAATTATGCACTATGACACGTTGTTACCTGTCTTTGTTTTATTTTTTTTTAGGGAGGGTTTAATTTTCTTTAAAAATAAATAGCAATACACTTGCATATGTAATACAATTGCTATATATTCGCAGTATTAAATTATTAATTAAAAATTATTCAAATGAAAACATTTAAAACAAAAGGATTGCCTTATTATGTAAAAGGATGTAATAATGTATTTAATGCAGCAACAACACTTATCGAAAATAAGATAGGGGTAACAGAAAATGACTTAGAAGAAGTGACTACTGATTTAATACCTATTGGAGCAACTATATTCTGTTACACTAAAAAACTATAAAATGAGTAAAGTACAACTACCAGTAAGGATTGAGCAAGATGATTTAAACACCTTAAAGGAACTTGCGGAACAAGACAATAGACCACTAAGCAATTATGTTGATACTGTGCTTAAAAACCATATTGCTTTGAAAAAGCAAAAGAGCGTTGGCAAAAAATAAAATATTGCAGGTAACGGTTTGGCTATGAAGCGGATTTTGTTTTTCACAAAATATGATTTATGAGCCGTTGTTATACACTGGCACTTTACCCACAGAAATTAAATACGAACTAAAAGAAAAAATAGAGATGGCAACTTACGAATTACCAGACACAGTAAAAGAACTATTTGAACAAGGAGAAAACCAGTACAGAATAATTGACTATGCGCCAGAGATGGAAATGGATAATAACCAAAGTATGGAATGCTTCCTTGACCATATTGGAGCAACTGGAGACAATATTAAGTGCCACGATGGTACACAGGTTACATTAATACATCCAGATTATGGAATGATGTACGTAGTTGACGCAGGAGGGTTGGGGGATTTTTTCTCTCACGGATTTGAGGTAAGTTTACACGAGAGCGATAATGATTAGTGCTTGTGTATAACGAATGGTTGTATGTGGCGTGGCTTTTCGCCATGACACATGACAACGTGTTAGGTGCTTTTAAATAAAAAAATAGGGAAGGAATTTTTAATTTAAAATATAAAACAATGAGAACTAATTTAGAGAAATGGAATTATTACTTATCAATTGTTAAAAAGCGTGAAGAAGAGTATATTAAGAATAATGTGGATAAAATGCCAGAATACGTTTATTTTATTTATCCTACAGGTAAGATTAGAAAGTTGCAGATAACATATATAAGTTATAGTAACCGATTGTATTTTTATGGCAAAAAACCAACAAGGGACGATGTTAAGAAAATAAACGACTATGTAATTGATAACAGCCCAATGACCTTAGATAATGTTCATGTAGGATGGAAAAGTATTGGTGAAAAATACAATAGCAGTAGTGCTTTTAAATATACCGAAAGAGACCAATATTTAAGCAAACAGGAGGTTGAAATAAAGAGCAAGGAAGCGACTAAGAAAAAGGAAGATGAAGAAATATTATTAAACAATGGACACATAAGATGTGTATACTGCAATAAGGTTGTTCCAGAAAAAGATTCAATTAGCCATACTATTATATTTCAAAATAGCAGACAAGACCCATACAGTAGAACTGGGTGGAAAAAGTTTGTTGATAGAAAGACAAATAAATACTGTTCTGGCAAATGTGGAGGTAATGACCAAATGGCACACGAAGGTTAATCTAATGGTTTTGCAAAAACCAAAGTGCGGTGGGATTATTTTATTTTATTGCACCTAACGGTCTATGTAAGATTTGAAGCGTAACCAGTACCGATGATTAATTGCGTAAACGCCATATACGCTTTTAATTTTACATTTTGTTATGGCGAGTTAATTAGATAGATGAAAAAAATTGAATTTGAAACTTACCGGGATTTAACAAGTGGCTACAATATTGCAGGTATGAAATCAGAGAATCCGAGTGCTATAAATTTTTTGAGCTACAAGAAATATAAGGTTACAATTGAAGAGATAGAAGAACCTAAAGCCGTTTTGATTAAAAGATTACGAGAGCTATTGAAAAAAACTACTGGATTCAACCAAGCAAGTAGCATTAAAGATGAAATTAAACGGCTTGAACTACTACCCTAATTCGCCATAACGGTTCGTGTAAGTTGCGTTGAACACAGACGTTGATTAGTTGAACTGACTTAGTTTTAGAAGTTTTTGGGAGGGATTTTTTTTTAATTTTTAAATATATAATTATGAATATACCACAATTTAGAGTTTGGGACAAAAGTAAATATAGAATGATTCAGGGCGATTTACTTAATATTTCTTTTGGAGGGAATAATTTTGGAGTATATTATCTTGAAGAAAGCGAATTATGTTTAGGCAATGAAGAAGATTTTATATTAATGATGTGGACTGGATTAACCGACCAAAACAATACCAGAATATATGATGGGGATATTATTGAATTTATTGAGTTTAATTTTGAACATGGAATGGAGGTTGAATACGAAAGAAAAGGAGTGGTTAGTGTTGATTTTGGATGTGACGGAGTTTGTACATCTTTTACTATATTGGGAGAAAAAATGGAAATTCCATTAACTTTTATCACGGAGATTGCGAGTGATACTATCCTTGTAATTGGAAATACAATGAAGGAGAAACCATTGAATGTGTAACTGCAAAAACATAATACCACAAAGCAAAGAATGTTATTCTAATATGATTACGGTAGAAATACCTGAACACATGAAAGAATATAGAGACAATCGAGTAAATGCTGGACTAAGCAGTAAAATTTCAATTGACCCATGTATTTATAATGAAATATGCGAATTGTGGAAACTTGAAATTATAACTTATGGTTCTTGTTGTGGACACAATAAACGGGAATCATTTGTTAATGTTGCCGATGAAAATATTTCCCAAATGTTAGAAATGGGATATATTCAGAATCACCATGACAAAAATCGTAAGGATACGTTTCGTCTTAAAAGTTTTGAAAAAACTTAGTGCGGTTGGAAAACTTTTAAAACGGTCAAACTTATGCAAACTTTGATTAAACGCTTGACACAATGCAATTTACACTTTGTTATAAGCCGTTGTTTGTCTAAAAGTTCGTCTAAAGTTTAACTAATTAGACGTTGCTTAGACATTTTTAGCTGAACTTTAGACAATGGCTTTATAACGTTTGGGTAAGTTTAGTGCGCCAATTACGCAGAATTTTGATAAAAGAGATAAAGTAATAATAACCTAATTAGTGAACGGATATGAAAAAAGCAGATGCAAAATACATACTTGAAGCAATAGAGTGGATGAATAAAAATACAACTGTTGCAAGTGTAGATATGGAAACATACGGCAATTTATTTATGAATAGCCAAAATTTATTAATGGATGAAGTGAACGATGCCGAAAAAAGCGATGAACCAGCATTAAATTTACCCGTTGTTAACGGCTGTGCTTTGTTAAATGAAGTACTAGACCACCAGCAGGAGGTAATAAGCAGCCCTATTCGCTTCAATGGAGTACATATAGATACAATTAAGCAACTATTTGGCAAGTACGGAATAATGTACAAGGATATGTTTTAGCATTGCCGTTAATGTCTCTGAGCTAAATACTGTTAACCCCGCATTTGGGACAAATGAGATAGGGGTTAATGGAATTTAACTCCTTGTTAGGATTACGTTCGATTGCGAACAGGAAAGGCTACTAGATCACGGCTCAGAGACATTAGGAGTTATTCTAAATACTGAAAATTAAAAATTATTGATATGTCGAAGAAATTAACAAAAGATGAAGCCGCAAAAAAGCGAGACTTTCACAGAAAAAGAGCTAAATATTACGATAAGAAATACATTGAATGCAAAGCCAAAGAGAAGCGCATAGGCTTCAAGTGGTATGATTAATTTTTGATGAAAGGATTTATAGATTGAGAGGCACGAGCAATCGTATTAACTCCTAACGGTTTGGCTATGTTTAGTTGCCGAACGATAAACTTCAAAAACTAAGCACAAATTTTCAGCGGCAATTAAATATGAGCCGTTGTTATAAAACGTTTTTTAGCGATGGGAAAATATACAGGAATTACAGGAAAGTTAAGTATTGGCGATGTTATCCATGTAGGTAATCCAATACGAAAAGAAGAATATTGCTACTACGGAGTAACCGACATTGACGGCAATAAAGCCAAGACTGGATTTAGAACATTTAATGCTAATATTTATCACGATAAGTTTATTTATGAGTACGGAAAGAAAGATTCGCAATATGATAATTGCTATACAGTAAGTAGTTTGGAAGCCGCAAAAGAAGCGGGGGCAAATGTTTTATAATGGCCTTGCTAAACGTAGTTTCTGGGTATGTAAGAATTTAAAATTGAAATGATGGAAGAAACACAAAAGATTCTAAAAAAACTTGCTGCTGCTGGACTATTTCATCCAGATGGATTTAACGAACAAATACAAGATGATTTTCTAGAGGACTTAAAACCCTTTAGCTCTGTAACTGAAAATGATATTTCAATTTTAGAGGCTGAGAATACCAAGGAAACTCAAAAAGACCAGAAGTAGCTATGCTCCAATTACGTTTAGCTATTGTTAGAAAATCGGTAATCCCGTTTACCCGGGAAAACTTTTTGAGGTTAGCAAGGCCATTAGAAAACAGACAGCCTGAGAATTGAGGCACGAAATGAAGGGATTTCTGTTTTCTAACGGACAGCGGTATGTTGCGTTTTTTATTTACGGATTAAAAACTAAAAATTAATTATATGACACGAGATGAAATAGTAGATTTCTTAGAATGGGCAAAGGAAGAAGGACAATTGCAGTTCCCAGAAAGCAAAAAAGTAGATATGGCAGAAATGTACATAAAAGAGCATGATGTAGTAAATAAAACATGCAATATACCGTATGTTAGCAATAACGAAGTGGCGGTTTGCCCTAAATGCAAAGGTGCTTCAAATAGCTACATACATGGATTTCGGACATACTGTGATAGATGTGGAGGAACTGGGCAAACTGATTGCTAACGGTTCGGCTGTATGTGGCGCGGTTTTTCACCGTGACATATAAAGCTTGTTACCTGCTTTTTGTTTTTAATATTTTTAGGGATGGCAAACTAATTTTGAAAAAATTAATCTTTTCTTGGATTATATTTGTATATACAAAATAAAGAACTATATTTGTGTATACAAAAACGATAAAGACATGAAAAACGAAACAAGATTTAACGAAATAAGCAGCAAACTAAACGAAATGTTTAAAGGTAAAAGTGAAACTAAAAAAGATGAATTAGTAAAAGGTTTAAAAAACTGGTGTAAGATAAACGCAAACTCAGCAGACAAAGCCAAATTAGAGGCTATTAAAAGCTTTTTGGCTGACAATAATATTTTTTAATTATGAAAATACCTGAAATAAAAGGAAAGAATATACTTATAATCGGATGCCCTGCTAGTGGCAAAACATTTATGAGTGCATTGTTTAATTCTAATGATCATGAAATATTTCACACTGACGACTACATAAAGTTTGGCTACAAAGAAAGCATGTATCAGTGTTTGAGTGATGTTATAAAATGCAAAAAGAATACAATTACTGAAGGTGTACAAGGATATAGAATGCTTAGAAAAGGAGTAGAATTAAATAACTATTACCCAGATATGATTATTGAGTTAAAAATAACTGAGCAGCTAATGTTCTCTACTTACAAGAAAGAGAGAAGCGCAAAAAAAATTAAGTACTTGGCAGGATTTAATAAGATGCACGATAAAATATTGACTGACTACAAAAATATGGCAAACAACAAAAAGCCTGAATGGATAATAATAAATAACGATTATGACTAAAGAAAACCTAAAGCCCAAAATGACACGAATGACTGACACGATGAAATCGGACATTCAAAAAAGCGCAGATAAAAATAACGAAGGTGTATTCGACAGAGAATTACGAGACTTAATCCAAATCGGTTTGAAAAACCGAAAAGGGAAGGGGAAAATATTAAAAATTAATTGCAGGTAACTAGGGGATATGTGTATCTAAATAGTCAAAATGATTGATTTTATTGACATAGCAGAAGATTTACAGGTGAATACATATCTGAGGATAAAGTTTAGATATAAATTGCTCAAACACATTGTTGCTGATAAGTATGGAAATCTTTTTATCCTACCTCATTGTCCATATAAAAGAACAATTGAACTTAGTCAGTTGTCAGTATTCGATAATATGGGAAAGAAAGCAATTAAGTATCATGGATCAAATGTTTCGTTTAAACAATTGAAAAAATTTGCCTATGAAGTTAGCGAGTTAATTTTTTGGGAAATAAAAAAGCCAGACTATTAACCTGGCTTAATGTTTCTTTCCTGGTGGGGTTACTCGGTTTTTTTCTCAAGTAATCCGCCGTACTTTTCAACTAAGAATTCCAATATTTGCTGGGCTTCAGTTGGATCAACGTCTTTCAATTCTGCTACAAATTCAGGCAGCGATTTTGCTGCTTTCCATACAGTCGGAATTTTAAAGGCTAACGATATTCCTTCCCCAGGAGTTACCTTTTTATCTTTTAATATTTCAGCAACTTGGAGTCCAAGATCAATAAAGATTCCTAAGTCTTGCTTGATTGTCTCCACTCCTAATTTTTCTTTTTCCATAATAATGCTGTTTTAAACGTTTAAATTTATTTATCAATTGATTCCGGTGCTTCCGGTTTAATAATTTCAGTATTGGATAAAGGTTTATTTTTAGTGAATAATCTTTTAACCTTTTCATAGCCTTTAATTACATAAGGTTTTGCAAACTTATATCCTTGTTGGATTGCAGGAATAGTCCAAGCTTTGTTTTTCCAAATGAATTTCGCTATTGTTAATATCCATTTCATATCTCTATTGGGTGTATAAAACTGCTTAATACTAATGAATTTGGTTTTATCTCAAAACTAAACTTGCGCTTTTTAGGTAAAACTAATTTACCCTCTCTCTCCCCAACTACATTTGTATTCCCTTCTATTGTATGTAAAAAGTCATTGTCAAACCGTTTAAGTATTCCAGTATGTCCAAATTTAGTAAAATTTCTATCCTTGTCCGTTTTAAGCCATATAACGATACTTCCTATCTTTGGGGTATTGTGTGTCATGAAATCATTAGATGATTGAAAATTTGCCTCCGTCTGTGCAACTGAGCCGCTAAATAACTTGTTGTATTTGACAGGAAATCCAGAATCATAAATAGTATATGCGTATTTCCATACAGCCTCAACAAAAAAAGAACACCATGCAAAGCCTTTTTCCCATCCCATTGTTTCCATGAACTCTTGTGGGTGCATTCCGGTTAATTGGCGTATTTTTTCATGATCCTTAAATCCTGAGTTGTTCGGTAATTCTTCAAGTCCTATGAATTGATTGGCTATTTTTACTATATGATTGCTTATGTCCATTATTCAGTTCCTTTTGTATCTCCACTTCTATTAATGTCACCAATCCATATTTCTCTTATTTTTTGCAGATCATTCGCAAACTTTTCATCACTTACTTTTTCACCATCTGCTGCCTTATCAATTGCTTTCTTAAAAACTTCAGCTTCTTCATTGTGAAGGTACAGCCCTTTATGCTTGTACATTACTTCATTTCGATTTGGCTTTGCACTTACTTCTAAAAATAAATAACTAATAGGCGTTCCAAAAATTAATAATATCAATATCACAAATAAACGAAGAAATGTAATCATTTTATCAGCTTTAGCCTCAACTTTCTTAAATATTTCACCCCCGCTGGTTTCGAGATTAGTTATTGACTCTAGTGATAAGTCATTAAAATCTTTTAATGCGGTTCTATGCTCTATTGCTAGTTGCCTAAGTTCTTCTTTTATTTCGCACATCCGTATTCATTTTAACCATTTATTATAAAAAATACCACAGAATTATCAAAGAGTTTCATTATATCGACCTGAACAAGTTTAAGAATAAAAGTATTAAAACTAAATCAAAAGAACTACTAACTTTGTTCTGTGGCATTTCTTATATCTTCCCTTTTATTTTACTAAATTACAATAAATTTCCCAATTAAAAACTATAAATTCCGTTTCTGAAATAATACACTACTAAGCCAATTGCAATTATAATTATTGCGGCTGCTATTATCCCTGTTATTTTATTTATTTTCATATCTCAGATTTTAAATGTTTAAATCAACTACTGCTACTCCGTTTATCTCAGTTACGTTTACTCCGTTACGTTCTATTGCGGTTGCTGTTGCACCTGTTCCATTAATACTCAGAATAAGGTTATTTATATTGCTGTAAGTTTGTTCTCCATTCGACATATTATCCCCACTTTTGTAATGCGTGGGAAAACCGCTTGATATCACTGCCTCCCCGAGTCCTGTAGTATTATAAACTCCTAGGAAATCCCCTACAATAACAGTGCAATCTAAGCCAGTAAATGTCTGCTTTGAGCCACTTGTCACGCTGCCTATATTCTCGTAATCTCTACCTGTATATTTTAAAGTATCCGTATTCTCAAATGTCCCAATTTTAACTCCGGTGGCACTAGCTATGAACCACATAGACATAGATGTCAATACACCAGAATCATTCGCGGATGACCTTAGGCATATAAACGTAGTTGCTGCGCTCCAGCCTGTACCCCCATCAACAACATTGATAGCTCCTATTGTTATTACAGCCATGATTTATTATTTTTAATTTGGTTAACTCTATCGTCAGTATCTAAACGCCCTTTTGATGAAACTTTATCATGGTTAAATTTATGCGTTTCTTTTATTTTTATTTGACCTTTCTTATCATAGTCTCCGTTTTCGTACCATACAGCAACTTTTGCTAAATAAGCATTACCCATAGCAGTTAAAAACTCATCGGTTGCCAAACGTGCCGGAACTCTGATTAAATGACAGTGAAAAGGTGGGTTCACTATTTCACCTTCAATCGGAACGTATTTGTATTTTTGAACGGTTTTATTTATAGTTTTGTCAACTTTAAATCCATCCTTTACGGCTTTAGTTTTCTTAAATAATCTTTTATTATAATTAAGTCCAGACGGTTTTAAAAAGAAATCATACCGTATTTGAATACAAACTTCGCCGTGTTTAATTCTGGTCATTGTTCCTGACGGTTCAATTTTCCAAAACATATCACTAGCTCCTTGGATTTTTTTATCCTTAGTTAAAATGTATGTTCCTGTTAAGGCGGTTACCCCGAACAATACACCTGTGCTTTTTATAAAGTCTCGTCTTTTCATATTATTGAACTTTTGCGTAGTCTGGTGAAGGGTTAAATTCTAATTCTGTTGTACTTAATGCAAACCCTATTTTCCGTTGGAAATCATCAGTTGTTGTTGGCGAATCTTTTAGTATTGCCCCTGCTGTTGTGCTTACAAAGTAAGGTGATCCGGCTGTTAGTCCTGTTGTTGTATAAATCCCTTGTTTTAGAAATAAGCCCGCAGCATCAGCACTTATTGTTGCTAAAGCTATTAATAATACTCCATCCGTAGTAGCAGCCGCATCAGCATCAGTTTTCCAGTACTTACCATCAGATTTTAAATAAACTAAGTTTCCGGCAACTAATGATTCCCCAGCGGTTGCAGTTTCTACTATTTTTATATCTTCTTCAAAATATGCATCACCAGCGACTTCTAATGTATGAGTTGGTACGTTTGTAGTTGCTCCATCATCTCCAATTCTCATTTGCCCTTGTGAAACTCTCCATCCTCCATAAGTTGTTGATGCTTCTATTGTTCGTAACATAGCTCCACCAGTAGTATCTTTTAATTCAGTATAATGAGTACCATGAATTGTTAAAGATGACATTCTTATACCATCAGTCCAGCCATACGCATACATACCAGTAGGGGACAATGACATCATTTCAGTTTCAGCACCTCCTGAAGATGACATTTGATTAAATGTAAGCAGAGTTGCATTATGCTCAATATTCCAATAATTACCGGGAGATGATCCTGTTCCTGTTATTTCAATTTTATTTCCATTAATAATTTTCTGAAGTGCATCCCACGTTGTTACTCCGGCTACCGTATTAGTAGTTGATTTATCAAAAGCATTGGTTACCTGTGCTGCTGTATAATCTCCTATTGTAGCCACTACTGCACCTGCTCTTGTAAATACTGAGGTCACATCGCCAGTCGCTAAGTCTGCAATAGACTGCGCTGTTACTGTTTTGATATTGTCCGAATCTGTAATATCCTGAATTATAACTTTATCACCAGTCGCAACGGTAACCCCTGTTATTGTTGCCCCATCTAAAGCAGCAACAACATTAGTTTCATTTGCGGTTAATTTATCACTATTAGCTTCTAATGCAGTAATTTGTGCGGCTGTTGCAAGTCCCGGTTGTGCATTAGTAGCTTTTTGACCATTAACGTAATCTATGCTAATATTTCCAGTTGTTGCATTAAAATCATTGGCTGTAAAGCTTGCAACTCCCTGAGTTGAACCATCAGCAACCGCATCTGTGATTGCATGGGTATGACTTGTAGTTGTTACCGCATTTGTACTTGTTCCGGTAGTTGTCGAAGGTGTTCCCATCGTAACGCTTCCAGTACCTGTAATGGTTGTGAAATCTAGTCCATTTCCGGCTGCTACGCTGGTAACACCGTCTATTGGAGCATCAATCCAATTCGTACCATTACCAACTGCAAGTGATGATAGTATTTGCCCAGCCGTTCCACTATCTCCACTTATATCTTTTAAGTCGGCTTCAAATTGAGCATTTTTATTAAAGGCGACTAAACTTTGACCGATTGTAATATAATCTTCCAAACCACCAGTCCCAGTACTTATGGTATTACCTTGTAGTTTAGAAAATCCATCTTTTACATAGTTTCCAAAGGTCAAAACACCAGCCCCTCCATAAAGCAAAGCTTCATTTTGAATAAGAATATCAGTTGCATTATCTCCAAACCTTCCATAATCACCTATTATAGCACCTGTGGTTTCAAGTGATCCTGTAATATCTAATTTTGTTCCACTCCATGTAAAATTAGCATCACCTTCAAGTGTGCCGTCACCTGTCCATACTCCAACTTGATTGTCTACTGGTGTTCCTACTTTTGTAACGTCACCACCACCAGCAGGAGTTGAATAAGCCCCATTTGCATTTAAGAATTTAGTTGTAGTTCCGTCGCCCTTTGGTGCAAATCCATGTTTAGCTGAAGAAACATTTCCAGTTGTAATATCAGTAAATGTAATTGTGGCATCGCTTATTGTTTGGTCACCTGGATAAGTAACTTTATCATTATTAGTTTCTATATTGCCAACTAAAGCCGCTGTCATATAACCTGTTTGTGCGTTCGTTGCCGCCCTGTTACTGATTTCCTGAGTAGAGATACTCATTCCCCCTGTTGTTGCAGATGCGTTTAAAGTTACTGCTGTACTGTTGTCTGTTCCGGCTTGGTCAACATCTAAAGTGCTTCTCGCATTTATTGCAGCAACATCATCTATTAATGAAGCTCCAAATGTACTTATCGTTGTGCTTGCTGGCAAAACTAAAGTTTTAATATCGGCATCTACCTCTGAATCCATTAATGCCCCTGCTGCTGTTACGTTTGTAACATCTGCTGTTAATTTTGTAGTATTTACTACAACTTCATCAAACTTAGCTTTCGTTAATAGACCAGCCCTTGACGTACTTGCAGCAACTAATGTCGCATTTGTTCCATCTGAAGAATCAACATCTACTGTGGTTGTAGTTGCTGTTCCTTCTGATAAATTAGTTGAAACGTTTGTTGCTTTCGCATTATTTGCTGTATGTTGATCAAATATAGTTTTTGTCATTATGCCAGCGTCAGATGTGGTTGCACTACCTATTGTGGCATTTGTACCCGTACTTGAATTAATTGCAACAGCATTTGTTCCAGTAGATAGTGATAAATCTGTTCCTGTAATATCAGAAGTCATTGCAAATGTTCCAGTTTTTGCGGGAATTGTATTCGTGTAAGATGTTGCAGAAGTATTAGCAACAGAAATAGTATTAACCCCCGTAGAAGTTCCCTTCATTGCTAATTTATCCTTATCGAAAGTCTTTAACCCAGTTACAGATTGTACAGAAGATAAAACCATGTCCCCAACACCACCAGTTGCCCAGCTTAATTTCCTTGCTCCATCAGTAGTCATAACCTGATTAACTGTTCCGTCAGTGTTCGGCAGTTCATATACCGCGCTTTCTGATATTGCTGCTGCCTTAAATCCATCATAACCAGAAGTTCCACCTAGTAGAGTTAATGCTCCAACTGCTCTTACATCTCCATTTACCAATATTTGAATTCCCTGGTCTTGTACTATTGAATTACCCTGAGTAGTTGAACTAGTCCATTTAGACATATATCCATTCGTTCCTGTTCCTGTTATGCCCGTGGCTGGTGTTTCCCATGTAGCTAATCCAGTAGCGTCAGAGGTTAAAACTTTCCCTAGTGCTGCTCCTGTTGATAATTTTATAGAGGGAATAGTCAAAAGACCTGTATTTGTCTGATTTCCTGCACCATTGAAAATAAAGTTTTCGGCTATTGCTGTATTATTACGTGTCCATAATGAAAATTTAGATGTATATGAGCCAGTTGTTGCATCAGTCAGTGTATTAGTTATTCTACCTGAGTGTAGCGTTGAACCTGTTGTAGACTCTGCCTCAAAATAAATACCAGTACCTATTCCATTTGCTGCTGTTCCTGTTGTTTCTCTTCCAAGAACTAAGGGATACAAGACAGTGTTTGTAGACGCATCACGTGTTTCAAAATTAGCAGCCTGCACTCCTGCTGTATTATTACCAATAAATGCAGCCGTGGTATTAGTATTGCTTATGAATCTATTGGCAGTTAAATCATCAACTCCGGTTATATTATCACTATCATCAATTTCAACGCCACCTACTGTAAAAGTCCCATCAACTAACAAGTTTGTTGTAATGTGTTCTGATCCTACTATGTGTACAGTTGAGTCAGGGGTTGCTGTTCCAATTCCTAATCTTTTATTTGTATCATCCCAGAGTAATTCTGTTGTTTCTGTGGGAGTCCATTCATTATTTGTAGCATCCCAAAAAGTCATTTGTCCTTCTACTGTTCCTGTTATGCCCGTGGCTGGTGTTTCCCATGTAGCTAATCCAGTAGCGTCAGAGGTTAAAACTTTCCCTAGTGCTGCTCCTGTTGATAATTTTATAGAGGGAATAGTCAAAAGACCTGTATTTGTCTGATTTCCTGCACCATTGAAAATAAAGTTTTCGGCTATTGCTGTATTATTACGTGTCCATAATGAAAATTTAGATGTATATGAGCCAGTTGTTGCATCAGTCAGTGTATTAGTTATTCTACCTGAGTGTAGCGTTGAACCTGTTGTAGACTCTGCCTCAAAATAAATACCAGTACCTATTCCATTTGCTGCTGTTCCTGTTGTTTCTCTTCCAAGAACTAAGGGATACAAGACAGTGTTTGTAGACGCATCACGTGTTTCAAAATTAGCAGCCTGCACTCCTGCTGTATTATTACCAATAAATGCAGCCGTGGTATTAGTATTGCTTATGAATCTATTGGCAGTTAAATCATCAACTCCGGTTATATTATCACTATCATCAATTTCAACGCCACCTACTGTAAAAGTCCCATCAACTAACAAGTTTGTTGTAATGTGTTCTGATCCTACTATGTGTACAGTTGAGTCAGGGGTTGCTGTTCCAATTCCTAATCTTTTATTTGTATCATCCCAGAGTAATTCTGTTGTTTCTGTGGGAGTCCATTCATTATTTGTAGCATCCCAAAAAGTCATTTGTCCTTCTACTGTTCCATCAATAATATTTGTAGAAGTAGGTACAACTCCACCACCGCTTCCATCACCCGTCTCTTCAATAAAATATATTCCTGATCCTGCTTCAGGGACTTCTTGCAATTCATCATTTGCATCATTTTTTATTACGATTCTACATCTAGGCACAAATAAATTCTTTAGAAATGGATCAGATGGTGCTGTTTTTATTGCTTGATATTTGTTTTCCATCGCTTGCTTAATATTCTTATATTCTTTACCAGCAGGAATAACATCACCAGCCTGAACTATTGCCATTATATAACTAGTGTGTACATCTGAAATTACACCAAGAGTAACCCAATAAAATTTATCAGCTGAAATAGCTTCACCCGTTGAATATTCAGTAAAAGCAAAATTATTCAAACTATTATATGTACCATCACTTTTAATATAAAACAACCCGTTCGCAATAACCGCTTTCAATGTTGTTGTAACATCTTCAAACAACGTTTTAACAACACCAGCTGAAATTGAAACATCTGTTGCTATTGCAGTCACATCCATCCCAGAATAATAATCTGTTCCAGCATCCCAAAATTTATGATAAGCATTATTTACAAATTCAAGCTGCGTTATTATTGACGAAAATTCGCCATAAATAGTAACATCTGAAGCTGAAACTGTACCAGCTTTAAAATTAGCAACTTCAACACAATTTAATACCCCGTCAGGATTTGTATTTGAAGCCACCAACTCTGGTACATCAGCACCATCATTTTGAACATATACATATACCTGTTTCGGATTTAAGTCTGTACCTGCAAATGTTTGCATTTCTACTGACATAACAGAACCGGGATAAATTAGTTCTTCTTCATTAATGTTAAATTTCAATTCGCCTGTTGCCCCCACTTCTGTAATAGTATATGTCCAAACACTTGCAACAATTGTTTCCGCGTGAGAATATTCAGTAAGTGCTATATTCTTTCTGAGTGACTTATTATCAATTTCACCATTATTATCATCTACATATTTCTTTGTTGCTGCATCCTGAGCATACACTGGATCAGATATGTTTTTCAACTTGAATTGTCCTAAAATATCAGGATTAGCGAATAATACAGTATCAATACTACCTGAGGCAGTATTATAAATCATATTCCTGAGTTTCATTGTTTCGACATCAGGATTTGTTTGTGCATTAACTAAAAATGCACTAAATACGAATATTATAAGTAATATCTTTTTCATTATGTCGTTGTTGTTACGGTGTCAAAATTAACTATTATATTCATTTTCGCCCCTGCTCCTGCAACGGAAAAATATAGGGTTGACGCATTATCAGGATCTTTCAAGTAATGTCGTGGAATTATTTTCCATTTAGTGACGTAAGTAACCTTGCTTATGCTGCCCTGAACGGCATCAATTATATCTGTTCCGGCTATGGTAGTTCCAAGGGTCACCACTGCGATTGCTGCTGCGCTGGTTGAATCATGTTTAATCCATACAGAGTGCAACATATATCCTTCAGGATTTTCAACCTCCCACCCTGCGCTTGTTACTTCATCATTTCTTTTTGTTACTATCATGTTTTCCGGTGTTACTGATCCATCAGATCCAAGATCATCACTGTTTAATCCAACAGCATAAGTCTCAGTCATGTCAATAGACATTTTCATCAAAGTATTACCGTCAATTGGTTCTGGATCACCAATTTCAGGAACATTATATTGAATTTCATTTATTGTAAAGAAGTCTAATATAGAAGCGGCAATTATCTTTTCGCATAAATACCACGGTATATTTCCGGTCAGGAATATTTGACCTCTATATAACTTCGATGCAATGTTTGTTTTTGTATCAACATCTTCCAGTATGTCTACGCTACCATCAGGCTTATAAACGTCTCTGCTTTCCACATAGAAAAACATTTTGTCTAAAACAGTCCAATCGATATATTGACCATCAGTAGATACATTAAAATCAAAATTAGTGTATTGAATTAACTTAATATCGCCATTTTCAATGTCTTCAGAAATATCAGATACACAAATAGGCTCGCTCGTCAATGTATCAGAGCCTACTTGCTCTAATGTAAATGACACTATTTTATCATGATAATCTGCGGACATTTCAACCTCAAAATTCCAATAATAACGAATATCAGAAGTCCCTCTGGTGGCAGCAAGTGTCCCGTTTATTGATTCCTTTTCGTAAGCAATAAATGTTTTGAGAATTGGCACTGTTGCAGAATCACTTTCAAACTGAAGATAAATAGTATTGCTATTATTATACTTCTGCCAATATTTACCAACAGTTAGTCCGCCCTCTTTTTTATCGTTATAAAGACGATTTGATCTGTTTGGATAGTTACCCGACAAATCCCAAAACGTAACGCTATTTAATACTGAACTAGCTAACATATTTCTTTATTATAGATATTTCTGCCTCGTCACTGGCAACTTCTTGTCTAAACTTCATTAACCAGCCTGATAAATCATCTGTAAAAATAATTTTTTTTAATGGGCTGGCTATTAATAATTTTCTTTCTGCAAATGTTAATTTAACTCTGACTGTAAATACTTCAATTTCAAATATTGGATCATCTAAATTATCTACTAATATATTTTCATTTTCTGAAATTGTATAACCCTCTCCGGTTGTTCTTAGTGTTTGTAGTTTTTCAGAAGTTTGGAATAAGAACTTGCTTGATTTGTTCTTTACTAATGGTGATACTATTGCTGATACTAATTTATTGCTATGTCTTATTAAATTTCTTGTTGGTGAATAATATAGGTTAAAGGTTGAATCGCCAAAAATTGATGAATTATCTTCAATCGCAATATTTTCTTCAGCTTCAGGTTTCCACCAGGCATCAAAGTTCCTTTGAGTCTTAGTTATAAATAGCTCATTATCGCCTTTACTGTCTGTTGTTCCGGTTGTTCCTATTTCTTGACCTAAAAGCTTTAATATGCCCATTGTATCGGCTCTAATATCACTTACATTATCAAATTCAGTGTCAACCTTATTTATGGTTGTTCTAATTGATTCAGTATTAAATTCCCCACGCCCGTTTTTTTCTTCGTAATCATACTTTTTATACCCTGATTTCAAAGTAATATATGCAAGTTCCGGTAATACTTCGCTCTCAATATCAAGCGCGTTAATTCTGTCTGATAAATCCAGAACAGTATCATCTTGGAAAAACCATGCGTAATCTTCTATTCTTAGCCTGTTAGATCCATCGATAACCTGAAAAGTATAACCAATATTATCCATTGCATTTATACTTGAAAAGGCTTTTTCAAAACTAGTTGACAATGGGATATTTTCATCTCTTAATAAACCACCTCTGATATTTAACCCTGACTGTATTCCGGCAAATGTTGTCTGATCTTCAGTTAAATATTTATCCTTATCTAAATTATAAATAACATCTTCACGCCCGTATTTTTCACTGTAAAATGGAAATTGTGAATCGAATATGTGTTGACATAAACGCTCGAAAAATTCATATTTAGGCATACAATCTACCGTCCTGGCTGAAGTATTAGCGATTGTTTGCTTGAAAAACACCTCTGTATAAAGAGTAACATACGAACCGCTTCTATATACTGCTATATCATCCCAAAAACTTGCACCTAAATCAGCCCTATCCTGAACCTCCACAACCAGCTTGAATGAATTACCTTGTGTTATTGAAATATCAAAACTACCGTCATAAATTATTCTTTCGTCAGTAGTTCCAAACGATTGAATAGTTCTAGTATTCTGAATAACACCACTAGCATCAGTTTCAAGTAGCTTAATAGACCATGCATTCGTTGAATCTTTATCGAAGATATTAATTACAAACTGATATTGAAAATTAAGATCATAATTAACCAATGCAGTATCAAAGATTGATTGAATATCGTTTAAATCTGTTTTTTGAACCACGTGAGGGACTGTGGTTAATTCTGATGGGAAATCAGAAAATAAAGTTTCTAATGGAACTGAACAATATGAAACACCCCCAGCAAGTCTTGGTAGTAAATATCCATCTTCACTTGTTGGCGTTCTTGATTGGCTAGTGTCTGTCAAGTTAGTAGCTGGATAGTTTATATACTTTTTAAATATCTCATATCCTAATGGATTGCTTTCGATTAATGAATGCGGATAATCAATAATATCATAACCTCCAATAGAGACAGTTTTAGTCAAGTCGACATCAACACCTTTGCGATTTTCAAAGTTTACTAATTCATTACTATTTTGGACTGTAAGATTAACTCCTATTTGAATTTTAGTATCTCCAACCCTTACAGCATGCCATGTGGAGAAAATTACAGCAAATCGAACCGGAAATTCTTCATATTCGCGATCTTCACCATTAAACTCTTCAATTTTAAGTTCACAAGTTGCATTTATTCCATAAGTATCTTTTAGTCCTTTTAAGAAATTATATCCTTCTTTGATAAAAGTTAAGTTATCCAAAGCAAAGTTAATAAAAACACCACCAAATTTAATTTTACGTTCAAATTCTAAAACCCCTTTATTCCATTCTAAAGGTGAGTTTGTTAATACTTTAGAACCATCAGGCGATATAAGCGTGAACTTATACCGTGGAGGGGTGTTTGAAATGTATGCTTTTACCCATTCCTTAATTGCCATAACGATACCTATTAATTAAATTAACTTTCCCGTTTTTGAATCTGTACCCGGTTTCAATTCCTTTATTATTTATTGGTTGTTTTTGTTTTTCGCTTACTTTTATCAATCTATCTAACTTTGACACTATTCTATCATCAGTCATTTGCTTCCCTACAAATTCTGAGCGTCTGCCTGATGAAATTATCTTTTCAGTTTCTGGATTGGATTTAATTCCAAATCCCTTAAACTCTTTTCCATCAAATAATGTAGGTTCATTGACCATGAAGGCCACGTTGTTTTTATACATTAATTCACGCCCTTTTTCTCCGGCAATAAATCTTTCAGGTGTTGAAACTACTCCTGTTGCATATTCAGGGATAGGTTGCGCTGCGATTAATGCTGCTTGAATAGCTCCCTGCGCAATGATAAAAGGAACTAACGGAGCAGTCACTACTTTAGATAATGCGTTTGTTACTCCCATAGCTGTATTTATAGCCACCTGAAACAACGCATTTAGTTTATCACTTTTAGCCTGTTTGGCTTTTATCTCATTTGCTCGTTGTGTATATTCAGCTTCTATTGCTGATCTCTCTTCTTGTGTTAAATTTTCATTTGCTAATCTTGCGTCTTTTTCAACTTGGAGTTGATTTAATTCCTTTTCGAATTTAAAGCCATTGAGTGTAAATAATGCTTCTACACCTTGCGCAGCAATATCCCATTTTGCATTTTTTAAATTTTCAGCAATTTCAGTTTGTTGCGCTGCTGATTTTTCGTCAGATTCTATATTTGTCTTTTCACGTTTTTTTGCAAACTTTTCTTCATCAGATAATCCTTTTTTTAATCCTTCTAAATTGATTTCACGCCTTGTTTCAGACCGTTTTTCTTCATTGTCGCTAAACTCTTCATTTGAATCATCAATCAATTTTAAAGCCCTTGCCCTTGCAGCAACTAATTTGTCTTGTGCAGATTGAAATTGTTTTTCTTCTTTTATTTCACGCTTTAATTTTGCTTTTGATGTTTCTTCTTCAGCTTCTAATATTGTTTTTTGATCTGATACAATTGAATCAGCGGTTGATGTTGACTCTTCTTTTATTCCCTTTAGTCCTCTAATTGTTTTTTCAGTTGATTCCTTTGATAATTGAACATCATTTAAAGCTTTCTCTAACCCTTCTATTTCTTTTGCCGTCAATACTACTTCATCGCTTATAGGGGCAGCAAATTGTCCCATGTAGACGGATATTGTTTTTGTCCCTTTGTTTAAACTAAAGTTTATATCTTCTATAGTGTCGTTGTATCCTGATAATGCTTTCTCTTGTTCAGTAATTGCGTCTGCATTTAATAATTCATTTTGCCTCTGCCAGACTTCAATTGATCTTCTGCCAGCGACTGTGGAAATATCAACAGCTTCTCCGTATTTATTCCATTGGGTTATGGTAGTAGGTAAAGAAAGCCCTACTTGCTTAATAACAGTGTTTAGTTCTTCCTGCTCGTCTTTATTTAGTTCAGATTTTGTTTTTAACTCATCATACCTATCTAAAAGAGGGATTATATTTTCTTCAAGGTCGGTAACTTTCTTTGATTGTTCATCGAATTTTTCAGTTACTGTTTTAACCGGAGTTACTAATGCTGTAAAAAGTTTCAATGTGTTCCTAATAACTCTAGAAATTACTCCATCTCCTGAATCTATATTTAATATCCATTTCTGCCATGCAGAACTAGCTATTTTAGTTTGAGCTGAAATTGACTTTAATTGCTCGTCAGTTAATTTCTTTAATGAACCACTAGAAAGATTATCAAATTCACCACCTAATTTTTTTACTTTATCTATATTTTTTGCTAAAATTAGTCCTAATCCAAAGGCTCGTTTACCAAATAGCTCTGATGATGTCTTGACTTTATCAGTTGAATTATTTATTTTACCTAGTGCATCATCTAATGTAAGCCCTTTACCAACCAATCGAGCGAATGCCGTATTTAGTAAAGCCCCAGCCCTTGCAGCCTTAACCCCGTTGTCCTGCAAAATACCAATTAACGCACCCGTATCTCCAAGTGTTAAATTCAATGCACTTGCTGTTGGTGCTAAGAATCCAAGTGCATCTTTTATCCTTTCGAAATTTAACGCTGTGGATGTACGCATATTTGCAATAATATCAGCAAATTCCCCTGCGCTTTCTGCTCCCTTACCGAATGCATTTAGTGTTTGCCCTAATAATTCAGCCGCGTTTTCAGATGTAGTCTCTAATCCTATCGATAAATCATTGACAGGTTTAAGCATCAAAACAACTTCTTCTTTTGTCTTTCCTAACGTAAATAGAACTTCAGCTAATTTTGCAACCTCATTTGATGTCCTTATAGATGCCCCTGCAACATCCTTGATAGTTTTTTCAACTTCTTTTAATTCACTTCTGCTAGTGCCAGTAATACCAGCAATATTTTGCATTGCAGCATCAAATTGAACTATACTAGCAACTGCCTTTTTTATTCCATTTACGAATAGAAATATAACGCTAGTTAATCCTAATGCTCCGGCAAATTGTAGCGCAAACGCCTTGACTTTAGCTCCAACCCCCTGCAATGCAGAGCCATAATTCCCTATATTACGCTTTAGCTTTGTCATTGCAGTGCCTTGCGCTGTTATCTTAGCATTTAATTTATCAAGTGCAGACCTTAATGTATCTGCTTTCTTTTTCCCTATTTCTGTTGTTTGGTTAACTTTTGATAGTCGGGTGTTCAATATTGAAACAACTGCATTTAATTGCTTAGTACTTCCACTCTCTGCATTTTTAGCATTTATTAATTGCTTAGTTGCTGCTGCTAATTTTTGAGTTTCAACTCTATTTTCTATTATTGTTTTAGTTCGCTTGTCTTCAAATTCCTTTAGTGCTACTTCTGAATTTTTTAATTTGGTTGCTACCTTATCTAATTCAACAGATGATTTTTTTACACTATCCTGCGCTTTCTTAACATTATTAAATGTGATAGCGTTTTCTTTGAGTATTTTTTGTGCATTAACTAGCTTATCAAGCATAGGAACTAGTATTTTATCTAGCTCTCCTAAAGATGTCGCAACCTTTTTTATGTTTTCCGACTCCTTTGGATTAAATATATTAGGTACTTCAGCCATTATCTTTTAGTGCTGCTTTTCGTGAATCTTCATCTATTGATTGCTTTAATTCTATAAACAAAAGAAACCTATCAGTTTCTTTTATTCCGCTATTTGAATGTCGCATATAGCTTACGAATATCTTTGCAAATGTTGGCGACTTCTTTTTCTCATCTTCTTTTTTCTCAGGATATCTTTCATTAAACTTATCCTGCTTAAATATCCTGTGCGCTTCAAATTTCTTAAAGCCGCCTTCATCTAAAACATCAATTCCGGTATGTTCTTTTACCAGTTCGATCAAATGAATGAAGCTTTCGTATTCTTTAGGCTTTTCACCCATCAATATTTTAAAAGCATTGAACCTTGTCTTTATTCCAAATTCTGCTATTAAACCGTAATAGAATGCATCTAACAACTGTAATTTTTGATAGGCTAATGTTTTCTCATATTCTTCTTGTAATCCATCGCGTGTTTTCTTGTCTCCTAGCCTATCATTAATCTCTCGTACAAGTTTATTGAGCTTATCCTTTACCACAAAGAAAGGAATCCATCTAAAACGCTTTAAATGACTTGCGCTTTGTGTTTCTTCTAATAGAATCACATCCTTACTTGTTATTTCGAATAAACTTTTGATCATCTTTTGAATACTTTTATCTTTAAGTCTTGTCCTATTGCCTTGTGTGTTATTCTTTGCGCTTTTGGTGAATCCTTTTTTGCTATGCCATAAATATTACCACCATAATTTCCACTGAAAAACTTACCATAGAATTCAGCATCTGGGGAAAGTGACAGTTTGAAAAACATAGAATACTCAGCCATACTAAATACAGATAATGCAATACCATCAAAATGCAACCCCGTTTCAAATAAATTTGGTCTTTTCTTACCTGTTATTTTTGCATAAGCCTTTGTTAGTGTAGTTTTGCCTGTTGATTCATGTCTTAGTAAACTTCCATCTACATTCCTATTTCTCAACAACTGTTGTTGATTAAGAATGATCAACTTATCACTAACTGTCTTAGATTCGATAACTCTGATTATGTTGTTATCTAAATTAGCCACATAAGCACTAAGCTTTACTGATATCTGATGAACCCTTGATGCCATAGTATAAAAATAAAGGGGGCATCAAACCCCCTGTTATTATTTAAGTTCGTCTTTTTCTTTTTTAGGAACTTCAATCCCTAACTTCTTTGCCAACTCCAGTATCGAAATACCTGTTTTTAGTTTGGCTGATTTTACATAAGCTTCAAACTCTTTATAATTCCAACCAAGGAAAAAATCCTTATTAATGCTTTCTTGTCCTACTAACATCACGCTACAATTTTAAACATTTTCGAAACGTAAGTCCTATTTGTAGCCTCTACACTTATTCGCGCCCACACAGGACCATTTAGTGCAGCAGTAAGAGCAACTTCGTAACTACCGATATCCTTACTTCCCTGCGCTACCGTAGCAACAGCCGCGACCGCATCATTAATAGCCTCTACGATCTGAATATTAGCAGGAGCAGCAACACCAGCATAAGGGGTTGTCGCATTACGACTAGTCACCTTAATAGTAACGTTTGGAGTTGCATAAGCAGTAGTAACCTCCACATCTAATCCAGCCGGACAAACATCGAGCAAATCAGTAAATGTAAATTCGCTTTCAATTTCAACAATATTTTCCCACTCTTCAGCATCATCAAAAATTACCCTAAACTCACACTCTTTTTGAAGATCAGCGCCTGTCTTTGGTATTGTTCCTTTATTTACAAAAATCCGACCCCTGAAGCCTTTGTAAGTCCCAGCGGTTGAAGTTTCAGATACAATAGGATTGCCATTTTCTGCAATTAATGCAATATCGAATGTTTTCCCATGCGCTCTAAAAAATGCGCTGTACTCTGAATAACTCATACGTCCATAAGCTATCATTTTAGGAGCAGGATTATTTGTCTGCTCTTCGAACAATAGATTTGAAGCTGTCATTTCTGGTGCATCACTGTTTACTTCATAGCCACGTTTGAAGTCTACGAGGCTTCCTGTCTCGTATGTTGAAGTAGCAATAAGTGGAGCTAAAATACTAGCCCACCCAGATGAGTCTACTCCTATTATTTTGGCGTTCGCAAGAGTTATAGTCGTACCCTTATCAGATATAACCATGCCCCTGACAGAGTTTCTGAGAGCATCGCACTCTCCAAACCCAGGCGATTTAAATGTTTTACAATCACTCATATTAATGTTTTTAACAATTTATTATATATTCTATTTCAGTATCGAACCTGCACAAATACCAAGGCTCCATGTTGTCAATTTCCTTTACAAAACCAAACTCTTCAAACGCTGACATATCCGTTTCTATGTGAGTCAATTTAAACCTTGATTCATGTATAATTTTAATCACATCCCTGTGCAAATAATCAACAGCCCGTTCTGTTACGTTAGGATAAAGAGTATCGAGATTAACCGAAAAGTAAATCCCTACTTTAGCGATCAAATCACTTCCGGCCTCAATTCCTGTTTGTGCTAAAAAGAAACTATGCCCATGTGTTTTATTGTTTGGCAATACTTCCTGATAACGTTTAGTGCTAGCTATTTGAATCTCAGGTTTTGCCTCCCCTTTTCTTTCAAGCCAGAAAGCCCTACCAAAAGAAGTATAAGTATTACTTGCAATATCAGTAAACAACTTAGCTGCAAACCTATCTTTCAATGTTTCTATTTTAGCACTTAATCCAATCATATTGAGCCTATCGTAAAGTTATCTTCTTCGTTTGCTACAAAAGCATTGTCTTTATATCCAAGCTTAGATAACGTAGCCTTTAATCGCTTCTTAGCATTGCTAAGTTTTCGAACTACCGTGTCAAAATCAAAACTTTTCAATTCAAGGACTAATCTTTCATAATCGAGATTTCTTTCTCTCAAAGAACTAACAGCATCAGGATTATAAACAAACATTCCTAATATATCAAACTCAAATTGCCTCTGAAAACATTCCGCAAACTGCAACATGTGTTGCTTGATGAAGCTGGTCATATCGTAGCTTATTGAAAAGTTAAGATTAAGACCGTAATTTTTACTCAGAGTAATGTTTGAATTATCAATGTTTGGTAAGTCTGAAATACTATCCATTTCGAAAGGTGAAACATTCGCATAGTTAAACATGCAATTATAGAACGTGGTGTTATTCCCTATTGCTCGACCTGTAAGTTCAGATTGATCATAGAATAAGTACCAAGCCCCTGTATTGCTTGTTATTTCTAATTGAGTAATATCCATCCATTCGAATAGTTTTGCCGTTGCATCAAGCGAAAACGTACTAATTAATTTATTTTGATTATAAAGCTTAAATTCAATCGTTTCGTCTTTTTCAAAGTCAAGTCCTATTTGATTAATAACAAAAAGTAAGTGGTCAGATGAAATAGGATTTATCCTGTACCCGACCAGCTTACTTGTATTTTCTATCAAATCATCTGTTGCATCAGCAACCCTAAACATATAGACATTGTCCATAATAAAGTTAGGCGTTATTAATTCGCTTAATACAACTTCGATTGAACTTCTTATTTTATCCTTTATAACCAACGACTCCAAAGTAGTTTCTTTCCAGAATGCAGCTTCTGTAACAGCATTGCCAGTATTTGTCGATACAATTGAAATATAATACTTACTATTGGCAGTTACCACATCATTCAAACTAAACGTGTTATTATAGTTATCGTATGTAGTAGCACCAACATAAGCGGCTATGGTATATGTTGACAAATCAGGTAAAAATGCTTCAATGTTTTCAAGATTAACAACAGGATGAACACCCGTGTTAAGGTATCTCTTTGACGTTGAAACGCCTGTTATGTCAGCATCCAATACCGTAGTATTACTATTCAGTGAATCCTTAAACGTTAATAGTTTATCGGAAAAAAACTTTGTCTGTATGTCGTTTAAATCGTACATTATTCTTTTTTAGCTTTAATGGAATCCGCATCCACTTTTCCGGCTTTAGTAATTTGTTCTTTTGCCTCTTTGTCCAGTTTTAAGATAAAATCCATTGATTTTCTTGCAGGTAATTCTAATAATCCCTCTATTGCCAAATTGAATTCTTCTCTTGTAAATTTAATAGTTACAGTTTCCATATTTACTAAATTAAATAATTAAGCTACTCCCATGTATTGCCATTTGCTTCCATCAGATACAAACAATTTGCCTCTACCTGTTGCGTTTGAAGTAAGAGCCATTGAGCCAACTGTCTTAGTTGTTGTTGTAGTATTAGCAGTAATAGCAGTTGTTAAAGCTACGACTGATAATCCATTACTCAATATAATATCAGCACCAGAATAATTAGCTGAACTCATATTAATACCATTAGTAACATCACCTGCTGTATTTGACATTAAAATATCATTTACAACCGCAGTTTTTGAATTATTTTCATTTTCAAGAAAGATATTAGCAGTACTGATACCTTGATTTTGAATACGAAGTCCATAGTCCATTCTTACGCCAGCACTTGTAGTTTTTGCAGTAAGTTTTATTCCATGAGTATCAACACTCATATTTGTTTCTGGAAGAAAAACAAGGTCAACAACACTAAGAGTTCCGCCGGCAGTTGTTGCAACATCGCCAGCGTTATATGGTCCGAGATAACCACCTATTGAAGAAATATCATCCAACACACCTATATCATAAGTTGATGAAAGGTCAATCCCTCCTTCAATACCTCTACATTGATTTACAACTTTAGCACTAGAAGCTAAATCTCCAAAGTACACATGTCCTTTTGTTCCAAGAGCATTTTGTACTGAGTGCCCTACTCTGGCTAAACCCCAAATTCCATAAGAGCCCCCAGCAGTCATATCTGCTCCTGTTCTCCATACGGTGTATTGTGGTCTAGCATAATCATCCGATATTTGTGTTTTATCCTGACCTGTTCGCTCAGTGGATACTCTGGTTCCTTTCCCGTCTGTTCCTATTTTTACATATTCTGACATATCTTTTGATTATTAAGTTGTTGCACCTGTTGTTTTAACAATGTCATTAACCCTTGTGGTTAAATCTGAATTATAGTTCGTTACTAAAAAGAACTTATCTAAGAATCCCCACTCTTCATAAGAAGTCATTCTTAATTCCCCAGTAGTTTCACCTAGAGCTGAAGCGTCTGTTGCCTCGCGATTATGGAATACATTTAATTTCTCACCTATATAAGGTGCAGGAGTTGGTGTAATTCCCCAAACTTTAGAGTCAACAACTGTTCCGGTTCTGAAATCAAAAGGATAGTTTTGTACTGATCCAATAGCTCCATCTCTTAATAGATAAGCTACAAATTGGAATGAACTTGGAGCAATACCTAAAGTCTCGAAAAACATTGGCAATTGGTTCAATGCAAATTGTCTGTTTTCAGCATTGACAGCACCAAACTTTAAAATCTCGTTAATTGCAAGATTAAAACCCCCTTCATTAACAACCATATTATAATTACCAACCTTTTTGTTGATTCTCATAATAGTTTTAAGGTTGCTAAATAAAACATCTTTCTGAGCTGCTAAGTCACAAGTCAAAGTATCAAGCGCGCCATCAAACGCAAAAGCACCATCTCCATGATTAATCTGAGCTTCACCATCTAATACTTGTGTTTTATAAGTACTCAATGCTGTTGCAATTTGAGTTTCCTTTGCGGCTGCCATTGCGGAAAATACCTCGTCATACTTATTTGCTAAGTATGTTTCCATTTCAATAGTATTGTTCACGAAATAGCCCGGGTAAACTCTGAAGCCTGAAAAAATCGAAACTGAAGTCAATGTCTTCTGTTCTGATACTGATAAATGTTCTGGAATGGTAAAACTCTCTACGGAAGTAGTAGTAATAACATCCTCTTTAAGTCCGGTATATTGAGTTGTTTGTCCTTGCACTGTTTGTAAATGTGCTTTTAATGCAGGACTTGCTAGCACCTTATTCTTAGGTGAATTGTGCTTCAAACACTCAATTAGGCCGTACCTTTGATTTTCTTTTTCTGTTTGCGTTACCTTGTCTTGGTAAGCGTTATAAACAGAAAAATCAATATACCTGTCTGCCATAATTAAAAATTTAAATTGTTAATAATTGGTACTAGCAATAGTCTGTTATTATAGTACGTTGTTTTCCTTACAAAGCTCCTTAAATCTATCAGAGAATTTGTCGTCAAGAAGTTTAATTCCTTCATTACCGACAATATACGCCTGAATGATGTTTTGAGCCATTCCTTTTGCTGTTCCTTCAGGAATTGATAGTACAGTAGTCTTTTTTTTGTTTCCTGCTCCACCGCCTCCCTTGTCCTGATCTATCAGGATTAAATCTTTTAATTCTTCGTCACCTTTCAATAAGTCAGATACTAAAAACTTTTGATAGTCTTTTGTTCCAATTAATTTACCATTGTCATCAAAAGACAATTCATATACTTCTTTAATACGGTCTATCGCATTTGTTTTCTTTGCTTCTAATTCGAACTGATTAACGCTGTCATCAAACTTAGGCATTGAATCCTTTAATGATCGGTTTAATTCAGTTGTAGAGTACTTTGTTTCAAGTGTATCATACTTAGCTTTCCATTCCGTATCTTTTGCTTCTAGTAGCCCTGGTATCTTTTTAAGTTCCTCCTGCGCTATTTGTAAATCTGCCTTTAAAGTTTCATCTCCTTTGTGGTTGGCAAACTTTTCTTCTGCAATCCTTACCTTTTCTTCTGCAGCCGTGATCTTTTGCGCTGAAGCTGTTGGTAACCATTCAGCACCTAGTCTTTCGAAATAGGTTGAATATTTTTCGCCTTCATTTTTATTAATCCCTGTTAAGGTTTTTAGTTTTTCGGCAGCACCATTAAAAATACCATCAGCATTTTTATTTGCCAATGACTTTAATTCAGTTTCTTTTGCCGCGTAAACACTATTTACAACCTCAATCTGTTCAGGTGTAAATGCTTTTTCTTTTATTTGTTCTTCTGATAACATAGTCTATTATGTTTTTGTATTAATTTATACTGTAAATTCCGGTTCAATTGCTTGGATTTTCTCCAATAACTTAGCATCTCCAATGTTTTCCCTAAACTTAATTTTTAATTCAGTCGCCTTTGATTCCATTGCTAATCTGCCCGGTGTCTTTACTGGGATAGCAGCTTTTTCAAGATCCTCAATCTTCTGAGCCATTTTAGCCATCATTTCAGATTGCTCTTCAATCTTTTGCGCTGATGTCTTAGGCTTAGTTCCTGCCTTGGTGCTTTTCTTAATCATTGCATTAATTTCATCCTTACGGGCATCATCAGGAATTGAGATAGCCTCTTTAGTCTTTGTTGCTGGTGTGTAATTAATACAACTCAAACATTCAATTTCGCACATTCCGAGCTTCTTCCAGTTACTATCAGTAATGATATTGGTCATCTCAAACTCATCGTACTTAGGCGTTATCACCTGATTTTTCAGCTTCCCGCTCGCGTTATATTGGGTTTCTTTGCCCATTACCATTTTCATTTTGTAAACTCTCATAGTCTATTATGATTAAATTATTTAATAGTGTTCTTGCTGTATTTAATTTCTGTACTCCTGATACATTGTCTCCAAAATAATCAGTGTAAAATATATTCAGTTCTCCATAGTTAGATTCAAATAAATCTACATAGTAATTAAAGTTTAGCCTCAATTCTCTCATTTTAGGATCAACTGGCTGTAATGATATAAACTCCTTATCGGTTAATGTAGAATATGGAAGTAGTTTATATAGAAGATTATTCCTTAGTAATTCGCTTGGATTATTTTTGTAAATAGAATAATTAATCCTGCTAATGATATTCTCTTTATCAATAGGATCAATAGCCTTTTCTAATGAGTCCCGTAATTCAAATTCAGTCTCCAAATAAAAATCAGTCCCTTTGTCAATAAAGGCTTCTTTAAATGACTTCTCAAAAACAATAGTAAGCATTTTACTATCTAATGATGTTTGTAGCTCTGATAACTGACCGCTTAATTCAATTAATGTATTCTCAAGTGTTTGGTTTCCCCTTGCAATCTGATCCTTATTCTTAGCTTGACTATTTGAATCTTCAACTCCCCTTCCTACAATTTGATACTTTATCTCACTGTATTTTTTATCTACAAACTCATCCCACCATTTCAGAATATCAGTAGGTATATAATGGAACTTAACGAAATTAGCATTCAGATCAAATGGCCTTTCTCCATTTTCCCCAAACTTAGGCACTGGCATTCCTACAACTGTTCCTGCTTGTATTATTGTATTTGAATTACATATAGGACATTTAACTAACTTATCCTTATTGCTTAATACTCCATTACTACTTGCTAAATATCCTTTTTGGCATACAGTTCCATTTTCAAACTTAGTATTACATGCCTCGTTGTTTTTCTTATAATGTGTAATAACAGGCATTGCACCGTTCGGCAAACACATTTTTTGAAGCGTATAATAATTCACATAGTTCTCAAACTTCTCTAAAAAGTTAGAAAATATGCTTTTCCGAATTACAAATCTTTCTGAGTTTAACGGATTAACTGAAATAAAATCAGCAGGACATTGTTCTATTTTGTGTGTGTTCTGTGATTCAAATACATACTCCTCTTCATACTTCGTATATACTGAATAAAACTCATCAGTATAATAGTAATATCTTATCTCACCATCTTTATTTAATCCCTCGAATGCTATCTTTTTAATCTTACCGTCAGCGGTTGGCTCAATTGCTAATACTGAAGATATGCTTATAAAGTATCGATAAGGCTTTTTGCTCTCTATATAATCGGTTATGATTATTGAATTATGAGCATTAATCAGTCGTTTAAAAACTTCATCTTTGTAAAAACCTGCGTACTCTTTAAGTAAATCTTCTGATTTTAGCTTGCTGGCATTAGATGAAAATACATAATCGTAATAAGCATTAGTAGCATCAAATACCTTTTTGAGTTCTGGGATTATATCATCTTGGATCAATGATGCTGTTGGCAGTGGGTGTCTAAGATACTTCATGAAGGAAGTGAAATTCTCTTTTCTCATCCATCCTTTAACCCAATTAATAAAAGGATTAGAGGTGTCCCATAACCTATCTATTGATTCTAAATTATTAGCATAACACTCAGAGTTCAAGTGCGTTTGTATAAAATAAGCAAGCTGCTTTTCGTAAGAAATAGCCTCTTTTATCTCACCCTTATGCTTACAACTCTCTAAAAATTCCTTCATAATCTTTAAATGACGTTGTAAAAATAAACTTTTTTTTTCACTTTATGACTAAAATCATAGATAATGTTAAAATAATTTTGTATGTGAACGCTTAGGCATGGAAAAGCCCGATCCTTTGATCGGGCAAAACCTAAACTAATTAACAAAACCTAAAACTAATTTATGAAAGGTTAAATATACAACTTTTTTTAACTAAAATCAATATCTGAATAGTATTCGTCTATTTCTCCATTCCTAACTTCAAATATCATTGCCATTAATAGCATGTCTAAATAATCCGGTGAGTGTCCAAGATATTCTTTCATTTTATCTTTTGAAATCAACTGCTTTTTACCTTCATCTTTATCGATACTATCGCGCTTCAGGCACATTGAAATTTCTTTCTTGATTTCCTCCTTCTGTTCATTCGAACATTTAATAAATATCTCGCGGTTGTTTATTTTCTCAGCTAATTTAAACCCGCATTCAGACTTAAGCTTGGCAAATTCCTTTTTGTTAATTGCCGAAGCTCCACCATGAAATGTTTTAATATTCTGAATGTAGCTTTCAAGATATGCACCAAGACCGTCGCTATCTGCAACTATATTTGAATTGCCAACCCCTTTTGAATTTTTTAGTTCTTTTAAATCTAATTCAATGCTTCTGCCTGTGCTTTTAGCCTTATCTAAGGCAATAGAACAAATCAACCCCTCCCAGTATCCAGCAATAAACTTATCGCGTCCTTGCATGGCTAAGTCGGCACTAATTCGTTTTACTCCTGGCTTAACATGGGTATTTGTGAACATGTCGCAAATTGCATCATAATTACATAGAATACTGGGGTCATCATTGTAATCCCAGTTTCCGAATAACAGCCTTTGTTTACTTGCATCATCTAACTGATTAAGGTTATCAATGTATGATGGGTCAATGTCTGGATTATCGGTTACGAGAGATTGAATAAATTTATAATTAGGTGGTAGTTTATTGTCTTTATTCGCCTTGAAAAAATCTGAGTAAGCCCAATTCTTAGAAGGGTTACATGTCATTAATAGTTTTGGCACTAGATTATTTTGTGAAAGCTTATACCGTATTCTTGACCTTACGATTTGTTTTGCCTTTCTTGTTACCTGATTGGCTTCATCTATAAAGGCATCTGTTATTTCTAATGATCCAAGTTCGTCAAAGTCTGGATCTGAAGGGTAAGCAAATAAATCTTTTAGTAATATCTCAGATCCATTATAAAAAGATATTACGCCTGATTGCTGGTTGTATTTAAAATGAACGTTCGGCTTTACTTGCTGCATTTTAGCAACCTCAAAAAATGTATTTAAAGTTGTTTCTTTTAAGGTCTTTAATTTTGATCTGCCAATCAACCCCCTAGTTTCTGGATATTTTAATCTATTCTTTAATTGCCAATAACAACCGATTACCGATTTCCCGCCACCTGCACCACCTCCAAAAAGAAGCTCATTAATAACATCATCTTCAAGGTAATCAATAGCCAGTGTTTGTTTTTTACTTAGAATCATAGGTTTTTGTTTCGTCCCATGATATATTTATATTATCTGTATTTTCAATTCTATCAGTCCATCTATAATTAGACTTCAAATTAACAATTGCAGTAGCCTCTTTTATCTTTCCTTTTTTAGCGTTTCTAAAACAATTTGTTTCACAGTTCTCTAATATCTGGTTATATATAGGTTTTAAGTCTGTAAATTTATCAGCAACATAATTTATTTGAGATCGCCCTATCCTTAGTTTCTGACATATTTCACCAACAAAATCATAATCTTCATCATACGATAATTCAAGAGCTTGTTCTATCAATCCTTTAGCTGTTATTAAGTCCCATTTTTCAGCGTTTGTATTTCCTTTAGGTGCTGCCATAGCTATTATTTTATCTGATTAAAAAATAAAGTCCAATGCAAATAAATATAGATGCAATCGAAATAACGCCAATTACTACTATCTTATATGATTTATAATATCCATCTATAATGTCTTTTCTTGACTCTAAATGGTGTTTATAGTTTCCGTGTTGGCTCATTTGATATTGCATTTAAGTGATTTCACGTCAATAAACTTATTCTTATAGCTCCTGAATAAATATCCAACTATCTTTTGAAACCGGGTTGTTTTATCCCATCTTGTTTTATCAGCACTTCCTATAATGCCTCCGCTTTCTGTTATAAAGATAACTCCGTATTCTTTAGCCTCTGTCATTTTGTTTCTTTATTTGGTGCTAAGATAGACCATTTAGAGCCGCTAAATATATGCATTAATTCCATGAGTTGATCGAAGTTTAAATTAAACTTTTCGCTTAGTTCTCGAAAGTATTTAATCTCTCTGGATATTTTGAGAGGTGTTCGACCAATTTTTAATAAGTACAAAAATAGCTTTCTTTCGCTTACAGGAAGTTCTTTCACCCATCCATTGTGTTGTTTCCATTCTTTGGGATTGATTATTGTTTTGCAATCTTCTTTGAATTGCTTGGCTTCTTTTTTAGCGAATTTATCAAAGCCATTGATTACTTTACTTATTTCACTAGCAGTAGGTGCATTTGGATGAAAATTAAAGCCAGTAGGCATTTGTATTTGCTCTGGTTCTTTAGATTTATCTAAATTTTCTAATAATTTAGAAGTCTGTTTTATTGCATCGTTATAATCTTTGTAGGTTTTCCATATGGATGATATGATTGATCTTTCTTTTACATCAGCAACAACCTCACATACATAACTTCCAGGATTAACACAAGACCATCTTGAAATTGAACTACAAAAACCTTGTGGACTTTCATTTCCACGCCCATCAATAGATTCGTATTCTTCTCTTGCGAGGTATTTAGAATGAAATCCTGATTCTTTTACTGCTGCAGTTAGTGATAGACCTTCAGATACTAGTTTCTTAGCCTTCTTCACTCTCTTTATACGCTTATGCCTTTCGGTGAACTCCCTTAATAGGTCATAGCCTTTATTATTAGTAATTAAAGTTCCTGCTATTTTATCCAGCTCTTTTATGTTTTTGCTTTTCATTAGTTTAATTCTTTTGGTTTTTAGTTTAAGCTAAGCATCTTCTAAAATGATTTCTTTAAATACAATCTGAGAATATCCAAGTTTATTCAGTATATCTTCAGCGTAGATTAAATATTTTCCATAAATACCATCTCCGGTTAATCCTTTTCCTGTAAGTTCTTTGGTAGTCTCATTAATCAGATCAGCATCAATTACCCTTTTGATTTTAGTCTTTGTAATTAGCTCGCATTGCCTTATTGCTGATTCTATCTTGCTGCATTCTTCGTAGTTTTCAATATCAGTAAGATAATCCAAAACAAGCAATACGGAAAGAATCCCATATTCGAATATTAATCTATAATAATCCCTGTCAGTCATAGTGTGCTAAGTTAATGAATTTCAAGTTACTTTCAAAATTTAATAAAGGCCAGTGTCCTTAACTGACCTTTAAGTTTTTTAAGCCATTCTCGTTCTTTGTTTTCATTAAGTCATCATCTACACCTACCATTTCAATTATCGAAGCCAAGCAAATAGATGTACGTTGTGTCAATCGGCTACGGTAGAGTTTTTAAAATAATTACTTGCAGAGAATGTCAATGAACGGCTTTCGCTATTCTCTCTTTTGGGTTGAGCCGAAAGCAGGAATCAAACCCGCGACCTCCTGAGTACAAATCAGGCGCTCTGTCAACTGAGCTACTCCGGCATATTCCCGTACAGTGAACAAAGATGAGTACGGGAACTTAAATCTAAACTAGAAAACTTTTGCGCAATTTAGCTCCTTTCTTTTTAGTTAGACAACTTTTTTTGCAATCGTGAATACAAATATAAGCCTTATATTTTTACCAGGAGGTGACTTTTATCATGCTTTTTGTGCTTTTAGTGTTTTATCTTTGGTGTATAGAAATTTAAAAATTGACAAAATGGGCGTAGATACAAAAACAAAAGCAATTAAGCAACATGAGTTCGAAAATTTCATGTTAGAATTACCAAAGGCGTTAAAATTGGCCTTTAAAGATAAATACATTGAGTCTTCATTAAATGTAAGTGTTAACCATAAACCAAGGGTAGGCGTTAAGTATATGAATTATATTCATGCATCTATTTATTTTCATTTGGATTACGAATGTAGTCATTACGACAATAACAAAGAATGCCGAACATTGAGCCTTTATTACGACTATTCTAAAATGGGTTCATTCTATTCATTATCAACTGGAGCATGGGGACATAGCAAGGATATATCCAAGGCAATAGTAGATTATTTCGGTGGGTACTCAGATTTCAGCAATTGTGATTCTATTGAAATGGATTATTGCGTACCTCAGAATGAATCTAAAATTGGAATAATAACTTAACCGTCAGTTTCCGTCAATTCTGGCGGCAATACTTAACCGGATATCGTAATTGATTCCGGTTTTGGTAGTATAGAATATTAATTAATAAATGAAAATATGAAAGTAACAAATGAAAATATCAACTTAGTAATGTTTAGGTTAAGAAAGCTTTGCCCAAATGGCCTTACGCATCAATACTTTTACCCAAGTGCTAAACGAAGAAACTCGATAGGCAATGAAGTTGGAATATTTCTTGATCAAATAGAAAATAGTACTAAGCCTACGTTTTGTGCCACCATAGTTGAATCAGATGACATGCCGTGGAGTCAAAAATTTATTAGGGTTCGCAATAGCGAGTTTGATTATCATGACTACATGGCGTTTATTATTCACGCTGGAGATACTATTGAGTTTCATAAAAATCATGCAGTTCATTGTTGCAATTTGGCTATTAGCCCAGAAAAGGCTATCAACATTATTAAATCTATTAACTAATAACCTATGGGAAAGAAATTAAATGACTGTGAAAAAGCTCAGAAAAAGCTTGAATACTCAGGAAAGGCTTTAATTAGATCAATGATTGAAGTAAGTAAGGCAACCAAGGGATTATCAGAATATTTTGATACTATTGAAGCTATCAAAAAAGAAAAGAAACGACTTGCGCGAATCAAGAGAATTAAAAATTTAAAATCTTTTTTTAGTAATCCTATTAAACACATCAAAGAACGGCTAAATAATTAGCTAAAGTTAATAATTTTTAATAACTTTCACAATGAAAAGCAAACTATTACGCTGCGAATTAGCAAAAGAAAAGGACTGGAAAAAGATACTTAAAAGATCGGTTAAAACTACCGTATTTATCCTTATTGGATTATCAATATTGTTATTCACTTTATATCAAATTTGGAAACCATGAGCTTAAAACAAACTATACTTTTATGGATAGCATTTATAGCTGTCATGTTTTTCTTTCTATTTATGGCTATTACTGAAAGCGTATGTCTAAAGAAAGAAAAGCCAGCCGGAGAATTAAGGATTGAAGCACCAGTAAGATCATGTACCTGCATAAGTATTGATTGTTCAAAATTTAAAGAACTGGATTTTGTATTCTTTAATAAGGATGGCGAATTAGAATACAAAGAAGCAGATGAGTACGATTTATGGAAAGACACTAGAATTGGTCTTGTTATGAATGATAGTACTTTATTGGTTTATGAAAATTGACTTTGTGAAGTGAGTCATAGGGTAGTGCAATTGTTCCTTTTTGATTGATTGGAGGTTTGAGCTACCCTTTTTTATTTTGATAAAACTTCATAAACCTGTAATAAGTCATATATTTTGACATTATTAAGATCTATTTTTGAATCAAATTAAAAACTAAATGATATGATCGAATCAGGAGATTACCCAGAAGGAGCAGAGTTTGATCTAAATGCACCTTGGAATCAAGACCAAAACGAGGATGATAATAATAATTTTGAACCAGAATTTGAACAGGAGGACTAATGACACCACACGACAAAGAAGAACTAAGATTTAGCCTTAGTAGTTGGAATCATAAGCATCAAACACAATTTACATTAAAGAGTGTTATAAGGATTGCCAGAGAGCTAAAAAACCATGTAGGAAATGAGTTTATTGCAGACCTTGAAACTGAATACGAAGGTGAATACGGACTTGAAGAATTAAAAAAGATATGAAAAAGAAAAACATTTTTGAAACGCTCGAAGAAAAGAAAATATTATATGCAGTCGGGCGTTCACGCATAGGGTTTAAATTAAAGACCTTGGAAGAAAGCGAAGTTGAATACTATGTTATTATTCAAAGAAAAGATAAGGATTCATTAAAGTGTTTCCGTAGTGATCATGATAATAAATTTATTGGACTTCGAACACTTAATCGGACTGAAGTTCTATTATTCAAATCAAATCTATCTAAATACGATGTTTTAATAGATAACGAGGACGGTAAAATATTTGAATTGAAAGGTGTAAATTTCAATCAGAAGTATAGTAAATATGCCAAAGAACAAGCGATTAAAGACAGTAAAATAGCTGCTAAAAAAGCTAAGAAAAAGAAACAAATTAACACTAAATAAAGATGGATATTAAAAACCTAAGAACACCGCTTGATATTAAGGATATTGATTTTCGTATTCAATCTATAAACAAAGGCGGTTATGCAACTATTTTAGCGTATAAGAACGCAAGAGTTGACATGAATAGGCTTGATGATGTTTGTGGTGCTGAAAACTGGCAACGTGACCACAAAGAGCTTAAAAACGTTATCTATGCCGGAATAGGTATTTACTTTAAAGATTCAGAACAATGGGTTTGGAAATGGGATGCAGGATCAGAATCATTTACTGAAAAACAAAAAGGCGAATCATCAGACAGTTTTAAACGCTCTGGCTTTAATTGGGGCATTGGTAGGGAATTATACGACTATCCAGTAATTCAAGTAAAATTGAATGCTGACGAGTTTGAATTGAAAGATAATAAAGCCAGAGCCACATGGAATTTAAAGTTAAAACAATGGCGGTGGCATTCTGAATTTAAAGACGGCAAATTGGTTCGATTGGCAGCAAAAGACGAAAACAGTAAATTAAGATTTAACTTTAAAACAGAATAAAATGGAATCAGCAATAAGTATTTTCAGTAAATTACCTGAAACAAAAGAGCAAGTAAGTAGCTATGCTAAACTACTGAGAGAATCGGTACTAAATGGTGAAGTAGAGCCGTTAAAATTCATGGCGCAAGTATCTGCATTCGAATTAATGTTAAAGCAGCTTAAAAACGATCATTTGATTAAAGACTGCGCACTTGAAGAAGCTGAGAAACATGGTGCAAAATCATTCGAGCTAGGAAATGCAAAATACCAAATTAAAGAAGTTGGTACGAAGTATGATTTTACCGGATGTCAAGACACTGAATGGGAAACATACCAGTCAAATGAATCTGACGCAAAGCTAAAAAGAACTGAAAGGGAAAAGCTTTTAAAATCCCTTACTCCTAACATGGAATTATTTAATTCCGATGGTGTGCAATTAGAATTACCAAAAAAAACATCTACAACTCAGGTTGTAATAATACTTAAATAAATGAGCAACTTATCAGAACAAGGGAAAATAACACAAGTATTAACTCCACAGGCAGGAACAAGTAAGGCGGGTAAGGAATGGAACAAACAAGATTTCGTTATCGAAACCCTTGACCAATACCCTAAAAGTATTTGCTTTACTTTATTTGGGGACAAAACAAGTTTGTTGAATAATTTAAAACAAGGCGACAATGTAGAAGTATTTTTTAACCTTGAATCCAGAGAATTTAATGAAAAGTGGTATCATAACGTTAATGCGTGGAAAGTTGAAACATTAGTTTCTGAACCTGTAAATGAAACACAACAGAGCGTGCCGGATGCATTTAAAAACGAGCCGGAAGATAATAGCCAACAAGAAGAAGATGACCTTCCGTTTTGATATTAATTAATAATTTTCTATATTTGCAATGATATGAAATTTGAGATTACCAATATTATGTTTTTAAATCTTCAGTTGACAGAGGTCGACCGAATTTCATATCATATAAACCCGTTAGACGTTCAACCGACTAGCGGGTTTGCTTATATAGGGAGTTTGGTAAAGTCTTCCGGTGCTGATTGTATCGAGTGCAAAACAAAGCAGAAGAAAACACCTTCCAGTAAATTGAATGAAATCGTGATGTTAGCTACCAATCTAATCACGTCTTGCAACCTGTTCCAATTTACTGACGTTAAAAACTGTTCATTTATTGCTTGGCAGAACTTCGGAATGAAGTTAGGGTTACGAATTGAAGGTTAGTAAGTTTTCTGATTATTCCCTTTATTGGGATTAAGATTCTCTCAGGCATATTGCAAGGGTTATTGGGGTTTACTATGAATGGATTAAAAATTTAAAATAAAAGAGATGGAGCCAATTATTACAAGAACAGAATATTTAAAAGCACTTGATACGGTTAATCAGTATCAGTTTCAGCTTACAGGTAAGATATCAATACTTGAAAAAGTAGTATTTGAAATGGAAAACAAGGCTAATATTTATACTGGGCTTAAAATAGAAAACCTTGCGCTTTCAAAACGCCCACGTAGCGCATTGAAGTATTGTAATATAACTCATATTGAACAATTGACTGAGCTATCCAGTAAGGATTTAATAAAATTTAGGAATATGGGTGCTCGATCTATAGTTGAAATATCTCATGCGTTAAAGGAATTCAACTTATCATTGGCGGATGGATTTTAACAGCCTCTAAGTAAAGCAATAAAGCTATTATCATGAAAAACAAAATAGAAGAAATAGTAAATAAAACTTAAAACTATTAATCATGAGAAAAAGACTAATATTTTCACTACTATTTGCAATCGGAGTAGCTTCGTTATTTTACTTTGCTACTGCATTTCAGGTATGGAGTTTAAACCCTGATGTTTGGGGTGAACTAATAAGAGAAGATGCTGCGTGGATGATGGTTTTCTCTGGACTTATTACTTTTATAATTATGTTTTCAACTTATAAAAAGATAAAATGATATACTGCAACCACTGTAAACACTTCCCTTCAGCTTTACGAGAGCTAGGGATTAAGGTATCTAAGAAAGATGAAGGATATTGCAAAGCCGGAATTTATATGCGCTATAAACGTCCTAAGAATGCAAATGATACTAATTTTGGCTTTGCCCTCGGACATTGTAAAGGGTATTGTGCAAATGGTCAATAAATAAAAGCTATGAAAAAGATTGAAACTTGGTTCGATAAAATAGGTAATAAGAAGATTTGGGAAAACTTTAATGATTATAAAACTCAGATTGATTCATTGCCAGACGGTCGTTATATTATTAGAACTGACAAGGTTCAAAATAATAGATCACTGGAACAAAATAATTCATTTTGGGCTATTCCTTATAAGTATTTTCAACATGCGTTAACTGAGTCAGGTCAATTACACAATCCATCAAAACAGCAAATCCATGAATGGTGCATGCATTATTGCTTACCGGAAACATACAAGGAACGAATACAGACAGAATGGAAAGCGAACGAGCCACTTATTGATGTTCGCACCGGAGAATTATTTAAGACTGCATTCCGGCTTACAACTACAAAAATGACTACGGTTGAATCAATGGAATATTATGAAAACATGCAGAACTTCTACGCTGAATATTTTAGCTCTGGAGAAGAAAAGGATGTTATACCAGATCCAGATAAAGGGTATAAGAATAAAAAACAAAAGGAATCGTAGTTGATTATTTGTTTAAAACTGTTAACTTTACTCTAAGTTATTAACAATGAAAGAAATATTTGAAACATCACATATCCTATTCCCTGAGTCAGAACATGGGCTTATTGGATTTGGTGAAATACGTTATAGGCTTGATAGGGTCAGTGAAACACTTGAAATATACACTAACTATAATCACCATAAAAAAGACAACAAGCCATTCAAGATATTAACAGGTAATTCAGCACGTGTTGTTTATGCTGAAATGCAAAAGCCAAAAGAAAACACACTTCTCACTGATGATGAAATAGCAGCAATAGGACTACTAGCCACAAGAGTTGACATGATAGATGCAACTAATAAAACAAGGAAACAAGAAGTTGTATTCGCAAGGTATCTAATAATGTGGGGACTAAAGGAATATTTAAAATATTCACTAGCCAAATCAGGGGCGTATTTTAATCTTGACCACGCAACAGCACTTCATGGGAATAATATCATAAATGAAAAAGCTAAATATTTGAGTGACGACCAATTGTTTATGAAAAAAAGCTTCAAGAAAAGAGTTGCTTACGAAGCCAATAAAAAGAAAAGAGATTACACTTAATCAACCACAATGAGCAAACAAAAGACCAGCGCACCAAAAGATAACTGGGCAAAAGGGAAAAAGAAAAAGCTAGATGACAAACAACTAGCATTGAAGGAAAAGAAAAAGTTTGACGACTCAAACAAAGGCAAGAAAGAAGTATTTAGAAAGCATCCTACTTCACCTAGATGTTTAATTGTAACTTATGAAATAATTAAATGACCGACATACAATCACTAAAAGAAATGTATCTTAAGATAAGATTAAACTTTGTATCCTGCAATCACTTAATAGGAAGTACTGTAACTATTTCAACAGGTACTAAAGAACTGGATTTTGAATTTGATACTGAAGGTAAATTTTTAAGGATAGTTTAATGGCTAAAGTAAAAAAGTGCAGTTACCCAGAATGCGAAAAGGAAAGGAAAGGATATGAAGAAACACACAAAAATATATTTCGACTTCTTCAATATTGAATTTGATCCTGTTTCCGGCTGGCATAATGCTATCAGTGAAATATCAGGGCTTCCGGCTGTTGACATAAATCACATTGAATGTCGTGGAATGGGTGGGAGTAAAGAAAAAGACAATATAGAAAATCTCATGGCAATGACCAGAGATGAACACATCGAATACGGTGACAAAGAACAACACAAAGAATATTTAAAACAAATACATGAGACTTTTATTAGAAGATTTACCCAAAGTAAGTCTTAATTTATTTTATGCTGGCTGCCATTGGACAAAGCGCAATAAGCTAAAGGATCAATATACATGGATTATAAAAAGCCAGTTTAAGGGCAAATTAAGCCGCGAAAAGAAATACACATGCAAATATATGTTTCAATTCAAAAACAACCCGCTTGATGCCTCAAATTGCATAGCGATGGTTAAAATGATCGAGGATTGTTTATTTGAAAACGATAAATATGACATTGTACTTGAAATATCGGTATCGAGCCGAAAAGGTAAAAAAGAATTGGTTGATATTATTATTACTGAAGTTGATTAAAATACTTGTAATTATCTTTCTACTTATATTCTGCATTTATTGCACTATAAAGCTAAACTTATTGTGGTTTATGACTTATATCATGTTTTACTAAATAGTAATAATCTAAATTTGAATAACCGAAAGGATAACACAGCACTACACTAATTATTGGGTCTCTTAAACTCTTTGTGTTGTCCTTTCTTTTAACTGAAAAAATGAGTGAACCACTATATATATCACTACACATAACAACCAAAAATCAGTCTTTAATCGAAATAGATTCAAAGATTAGCTCATGGTTGAAAAAAAGCGGAAATTCTGAGTTTTTTATAGATCGGTGTTTTCTTCCAATAGAATTAAAATCCGATCCTGAGTTTCCAAAATGCAAGCTATTAAATAGTTTGATTGGGATTTACTGGTATAGTAAAGATTATAATACAGAATATTGTCGCATAATAATACTTCAGAATGTTAGAATGCAGGATGGAATATCATTATTTGTAGGTGACATAATAGGACAAACAAAAGAAGACTATGATATTGCAATGAAGTTTGAAATTGACTGTGTATGTATTCCTTAATTAATATTAACCTAAAACTAAAGTGATGAAACCAAAGAAAAAGAAAGAATTCTGCATTAAAATTACAAGGCGAGTACTTAGTGAAATGCCAGTTTATTTCAATGGTATTGAGCTGATCGATAAAGTTAGAATAGAAGCTAAGAAGCAAAAACAGAAAAGATATTTCGACTGTTATATCTTACGTGAAATGCGTAAACTACGAAAAGAAAAAGGTAGTAATTTTATCTGCCTGAGTAAACCAGAATCTAAATACTTAAAAGTTAGCGATGACTATATTTAAACTATTCCGGAGCATCTTCGAAATAAAAAGATGGTGCAAAACAAATAACATCAAAACTATCGAAAAAATAAAAAGCCTTTTAGATAAAGGTGCTGATCATTCGTCAGACCCTGATATTCCACTGCCTTCAGATGAACAACTTATTAAACTAAGTGAAACTACCGATAAATACATATATGAGGGAGTTGAAGACGGCTTCCATTTATCACACAAAGGAATAACAGCTCTTTTAAAGCACTGGCATAATATTGGTTTGTTATTATTGCCGATGATATTTGTTATCATATCAAATTAAAACGTGTCAAAGAACGAAAATAAAGCACTTAATGTGCTGTAATTCAGTATAAAAGTAGTAAATTTAATGGTGAAAAACTAATGAAGAAACAAGAATTATTCAAAAAATATTCAATTAATGAATCTCATTCTGAATGGAATGATAAAATTGATAATTGGGTCAGTGTGGAGATTTATAGAATTATGCACGATGGCAACTTGCCGCCAGCAGATGATGTATCTATTTTATGGGTGCTGGATTTTATGGATAAGTTCAAAAGCGATACTTTATTTAAAGTTAAACTAATGAAAAGAGATGATTTTGGGAGTCTTTACCTAACATCTAAAAGACTGATATTTTCTTTAACTGACCAAATCTTAAATGACTTGAAAAATAAGAATTAGAAATAAACCTTAATGATTAAACAATGACTAAAAAAGAGCAAAGGGAATTTATATTTAATAAATACAAATGCATTCATTGTGGTGAAATAGTCACCAGAGAAAGTAGTAAGCAATGGATAAAAAGCTATTGTGATAAAACGGATAGGTATGTTAGATTGCAATTAATTAAAGATTAAAAACGTTAATATATAAGATATGGAATATTGTCCAGAATGTATAATCGAACTAAATAAGCAGAAAAAGAAGCTCGGAGGACTTACAAATTGGCTTGTATGCCCTGGGTGTGGGTTCAGAAAACGACCAACTATTGAGTGGCAAGAAAGTAATAATTATTTACAGCGAAAGGAAAATCATGCAAATGCAAAAAGAAAAGCAGATATTCTAAGAGAAGAATCCGATTAGTTTGCTAATCAAAATAAATAGTCTATCTTAGTAGTGCCTTTAGGGGTTTATTTTTTTATTAAATTTGTACTAAATGAAGCATATAACAAAGATTACTGCAACAATAAGGGTTAACGCCTTAATAAATTCAGACAGAAAAACAAAAACTGAATTATCTGAGTTGTTAGGTATTGGGAGAACTACTCTTGATAGAAGATTATATTTAAATAATTGGAAGAATGGTGAGCTTGAAATAATTAAGTCATTGTAAAAAAAATTTATACCAATTTGTAACATTTAAAGCAATGGCAGGAAGAAAAGATAAAAATACAGTTGATTATTTCCCTCACTTTGTAGAGTCTGGCAAAACAATATTTATACTTGAATCTGAATTTGATAATGGTTATAAAATATGGTTTAAAACTCTTGAAATGCTCGGTAAAAGTGAAAACCACCACATAGATCTAAGGGATGATACTGACTTGTTGTTTTTGATTTCAAAACTAAAAACAACAGAACAGGAATTAAACTCAATATATGATCTACTTTCAAAACTTGGAGCTATTGATAGTTTTATGTGGTCTAAAAAAATAATATTTTCAGAGAACTTCATAAAGAATATTGAGGACGCATATAAACGTAGAAATAATAAATGTATGAATAAATGTGATTTATGCATGTTTTTATTTGATTCATGTGATGATAATATAAATAAATGTGGACTTAAATCAACAAAGAAAAGTAAAGGAAATAAAAGTAAACAATATATCTATTCAGAATTTTACGATTCAGAGATTAAAAAATCAAAAAATGATGCTAATTATATAAAGGTAGTTAAAATACTATTTGGAG